>ERZ1048872.122-NODE-122-length-92309-cov-6.879702_pt1 | contig 92309 bp, 78 predicted proteins | sample MGYA00383100_ERZ1048872 | MGnify/ENA primary metagenome ERZ1048872 (study PRJEB29581, sample SAMEA5548370) | metagenome | biome: marine; feature: coastal; material: water | depth 50 m | study: Short-term variability in the microbial, nano- and picoplankton...
GTTGATACTGTGAATATGGAGACAACCATAAATTAGGTGAAGTTAACCTCACTTTCATTACTAAACTATGTTCAATCAAATTAACTACCGTTGGAGAAGATTCAGTTACGGTAGAGTAATTAAAATAATAACATAAAAAAAGCCAGCTTAAAGCTGGCTTTTTTTATGTTATTACATCGTGAATCATAGTATGGTTTCCATCATTCCAAAGTGTAAGAATATCCGTTGCAACCTGCGCTCCACTTCCAGCGGCTATTGCGTATTGACTTCTCCAACCAGCTAAAATTCCAGCAACATATATACCTTCTTCAATTAAATGGTTGAAATTCCTTAACATAATTTTATCTTTTTCAATTGGAAGCTGAATGTGTGATTCAACATATTGTTCCAACCCAATTATATTAAACATTTTTGAAGGTCCAACCGCCACCACTACACTGTTGGTTTTATAGCTATTTTTATTTGTAATTACCTCCAATGTTTTATCTTCTAAACGCCTAACTTCAACAACCTTTTCTTTATGGATTTGTTCAATATGCGGAAAGTTTTCAGCTAATTGAATTAAACCCTCACTCAGCACCTCGTTTCCCTTTGTTCCTTTTTTAAAACCAAGCACATTGTTTAATTCAGCATTATTTAAAGCTGATGATTTTTGGTGAGCAACAATTCCTATCTTTTTACCTTCAGCAAATGGCTTTCGTTTCGCAGATCCTAAAATTAATGCACACGATAAACCAGCTGCACTTCCTCCAATAATTAAAACATCAAACATACATTTTATTTTTAATGACTAAATAAACCCATAATATTTGTAGTAAATAGTTTTACAGAAATAGCTAATAAAATTACTCCAAAAACCTTACGAATTATATTAATACCGTTTTCGCCTATAAATCTCTCAATTTTTTCTGAAGTTTTCAAAACTATATACATAAAAAGCATATTTACTATTATTGCAATAGCAATATTTATTGCTGAATACTCGGCTCGTAACGATAAAATTGTAGTTAAACTTCCAGGGCCAGCAATTAATGGAAACGCCAATGGAAATACCGATGCTGTAACTGCGTTTGTTTCGTCTTCTTTGTACAAGGTAATTCCTAAAATCATTTCTAATGCTAAAAAGAACAAAATTAATGAACCTGCTACAGCAAACGAGTTTACATCAATGCCTATCAGATTTAAAATACTTTGACCCAAAAACAAAAATGCAATCATAATTACACCTGCTATAATACTGGCTTTTTCAGATTGTAGCTTACCAACCTTGCTACGTAAATCAATTATAATTGGCACATTCCCAATTACATCAATTACAGCAAACAACACCATTGTTGCTGTAAAAATTTCTTTAAAGTTTAATGTCATAATCTTCAAAATTTAAAAGTGGGCAAATGTATACATTCAAATTATATAAAAAACAAAATTAGTATAAAAATAAGTTTATTTTTGCACTATGTTTCAATTAGGTAAAACCATTGTCTCTGAAGACATCGTAGAAAAGGATTTTGTATGCAATTTAAATGCTTGTAAAGGTAAATGTTGTATTGATGGTGAAGCTGGTGCGCCATTAGAAGAAGAAGAACTTCAAATATTATTAGATACTTATCCAAAAGTAAAACCATATTTGCGTAAAGAAGGCATAAAAGCTATTGAAGAACAGGGTTTATTTATTACTGTTGATGGTGAGTATGAAACTGCATTAATTAATGGTAAAGATTGTGCTTTTGTAATTTTTGATGAAAAAAATACGGCGAAATGTGGTATTGAAGAAGCCTATAATAATGGTGATATTAAATGGAAAAAACCTGTTTCTTGCCATTTATACCCGGTTAGAATTACAGATTACAGTGAGTTTTCAGCAGTAAATTATCATAGCTGGCCAATATGTGATGATGCTTGTGCTTTGGGAAAAGAATTGCAGGTTCCCGTTTACAAATTTGTAAAAGAAGCCCTAATTAGAAAATTTGGTAAAGATTGGTATGCCGAACTTGAAAAAACAGCAGAAGCATTAAAATAATATTTCTCAACCCTTACTTTCATTAGCTTTTATGCAGTTTGTTAAAAACTTCTTAATAACTGTTTAACAATGCATCTTTTTTAGTATTCATTTTTTTCCAATATTTGTTTCTCTCGTTTCGAAAGAAATCAACTAACTATATACAACTAAAAAAATCTAAAAAAGAATGCCATCCATCGAACCTATTTTACAAGAAAACAAAGATCGATTTGTAATATTCCCTATCCAACATCACGATATTTGGGAATGGTATAAAAAGCAGGAAGCAAGTATTTGGACAGCAGAAGAAATTGATTTACACCAGGATGTAATTGATTGGGAAACAAAATTAAATGATGACGAACGCTATTTTATTAAACATATTTTAGCCTTTTTTGCTGCTTCCGATGGTATTGTAAATGAAAATTTAGCTGAAAATTTTGTAAGTGAAGTTCAGTATACTGAGGCTAAATTCTTTTATGGTTTTCAACTAATGATGGAGAATATTCATTCTGAAGTATATTCATTACTAATAAATACTTATATTAAAAATGAAAAAGAAAAAGATGAACTTTTTAGAGCAATTGAAATTTTTCCAGCTATCAAAGAAAAGGCTGATTGGGCATTAAAATGGGTTGAAAGTGATAGTTTTGCTGAACGATTAATTGCTTTTTCGGCTGTTGAAGGTATCTTCTTTTCTGGAAGTTTCTGTTCTATTTTCTGGATGAAGAAAAGAGGATTATTGCCTGGTTTAACTTTTTCAAATGAATTAATAAACCGTGATGAAGGTTTGCATGCAGACTTTGCTGTTCACTTACATCAAAATCATATTGTAAATAAAGTTCCAAAAGAACGAATCAAGGAAATTTTAATGGATGCATTAGATATAGAACGTGTATTTATTACAGAATCACTTCCTGTTAGTTTAATTGGAATGAATGCCAAATTAATGACTCAGTATTTAGAATTTGTAACCGATAGATTACTTGTTGAATACGGATGTGATAAAGTTTATAATTCAACAAATCCATTTGATTTTATGGAAATGATTTCATTGGAAGGAAAAACAAACTTCTTTGAAAAACGTGTTTCAGAATATCAAAAAGCAGGAGTAAAAAGCGGGGGTACTGGAAGTATTAGCTTTGATGCGGATTTTTAAAATCAATTAACAAAAAAATATTCATTTTTTAACAGTTTTATTGAATTTGAACCTTTAATAATTCTAAGGCGTAACTGCCTATACGATTAAAAAATTACTAACTAAAAATTAAGTTTAAACTATGTTTGTATTAAAAAGAGACGGTAGAAAAGAACCTGTGATGTTTGACAAAATAACAGCTCGAGTTCGAAAAATGTGTTATGGTTTAAATAAATTGGTTGATCCGGTAAAGGTTGCCATGAGGGTAATTGAAGGATTGTATGATGGAGTTACAACTTCTGAACTTGATAATTTAGCGGCTGAAATTGCAGCGACTATGACCGTTCAGCATCCAGATTATGCGAGGCTTGCTGCTAGAATTGCGGTTTCTAACTTACATAAAAATACGAAAAAAACTTTTTCAGACGTGATGATGGATTTGTACAATTATGTAAATCCGCGTACCGGAAAAAAAGCGCCGCTTTTATCTGATAAAACCTATAAAGTAATTTTGGATAATTCGTCAAAGCTAGATTCAACAATTATATATAATCGAGATTTTAGTTATGATTATTTTGGGTTTAAAACTTTAGAACGTTCCTATTTATTAAAAATAAATGGTGAAATAGCTGAACGTCCACAGCATATGTTAATGCGTGTAGCCATAGGTATTCATCAAAATGATATTGAAGAGGCTATTGAAACGTATGAATTGATGTCTAAAAAAGTGTTCACACATGCTACTCCAACCTTATTCAATTCAGGTACGCCAAAACCACAAATGTCATCATGCTTCTTATTACAAATTCAAGATGACAGCATTGATGGAATTTACGATACATTGAAACAAACGGCTAAAATATCTCAATCGGCAGGCGGTATTGGTTTATCAATTCACAACGTGCGTGCAACAGGCTCCTATATTAGAGGAACTAATGGAACTTCAAACGGAATTGTTCCAATGCTAAAGGTTTATAATGATACGGCTCGTTATGTAGATCAGGGTGGTGGAAAACGCAAAGGCTCATTTGCAATTTATATGGAACCTTGGCATGCCGATGTTTTTGACTTTTTAGATTTACGGAAAAATACTGGAAAAGAAGAAATGCGAGCTCGTGATTTGTTTTACGCTATGTGGATACCAGATTTGTTTATGAAACGAGTTGAGGAAGATGGTGATTGGACATTGATGTGTCCAAACGAATGCCCTCATTTATTTGACACTTATGGTGATGAATTTGAAAAACTATATACAGGTTATGAAAAAGTAGGGAAAGGTAGAAAAACAATAAAAGCCCGTAATTTATGGGAAAAGATTTTGGAAGCGCAAATTGAAACTGGAAATCCTTATATGTTGTACAAAGATTCGGCAAACAGAAAATCGAATCAAAAGAATTTAGGAACCATTCGTTCTTCAAATTTATGTACTGAAATTATGGAATATACAGCAAAAGACGAAGTTGCTGTTTGTAACTTGGCATCTATTGCTATTCCAATGTTTATAGAAGAAAATGAAAAAGGAGAGAAGTTTTTCAATCATGACAGACTTTTTGAAGTTACTAAAAAAATAACCAAAAACCTTGATACAGTAATTGATCGTAATTATTACCCTGTTAAAGAAGCAGAAAATTCAAACTTCCGTCATCGTCCAATAGGATTAGGAATTCAAGGTTTGGCAGATGCATTTATTATGTTACGCATGCCTTTTACCAGTGACGAAGCTAAAAAATTAAATGAAGAAATTTTTGAAACTATTTATTTTGCAGCAGTAACTTCTTCTATGGAAATCGCTAAGGTAAAAGAACCGTATTCAACATTTAAAGGATCTCCAATGTCACAGGGAGAATTCCAGTTTAATATGTGGGGCATTTCAGAAGATGATTTGAGCGGACGCTGGGATTGGAAATCTTTACGTAAAGATGTATTGGAAAACGGAGTAAGAAATTCGTTACTGGTTGCACCAATGCCAACAGCTTCAACCTCACAAATTTTAGGTAATAATGAAGCTTTTGAGCCTTATACTTCAAATATTTACACGCGTAGAGTTTTAAGTGGTGAGTTTATTGTTGTAAACAAACATTTATTGGAAGATTTGGTTGAATTAGGTTTATGGAATAACGAAATGAAAGAAGATATTATGCGTGCTAATGGCTCTATTCAACATATTGACGTTATACCTCAAGAACTAAAAGATCTATACAAAACGGTTTGGGAAATGAGTATGAAAGATATTATTGATATGTCGCGTCAAAGAGGCTACTTTATTGATCAATCACAATCTCTTAATTTATTTATGCAGGATGCTAATTATTCTAAATTAACATCTATGCATTTTTATGCTTGGAAAAGCGGTTTAAAAACCGGCATGTATTATTTACGAACAAAAAGTGCTGTAAATGCAATTCAATTTACACTTTCAAAAGATAAAAAAACAGAAGAAAAACCTTTAACTCCAGAAGAATTAAAAGAAATGATAATAGCTTCACAAAATAACCCTGACGACTGTGAAATGTGTGGTTCGTAAGATGAAAAAATAATCAACTCATTTTAAAGTGTCTAATTTTTCAACAATAATTAGGCGCTTTTTAATTATACAAGTAACAATAACTAATTATAATTTATACCTTAAACAGGTAAAAACAATTCTTTTTGATCTCATTTACAAGTATTTAAAAAATAATAATTGGAATTAAATAATCATCTTTTAAATAAATTTTAATTTATAAATTTATATAACAAAAATATGCTGTTAACATTAACTTAACTTTATGGTTGCATTGGTAACATTAACTTAATGTTTACCTAGCTAAATGAAATTATTTTTGACAAAATTTTTTAACCAAATATATCATGGAAGATATTTATATTTTAATGCTGGTTGCATTAACTGTTTTAGCTATTATTGACTTAATTGTTGGGGTTAGTAACGATGCTGTAAACTTTTTAAATTCAGCTATTGGCTCTAAAGCTGTATCCATTAAAACAATTTTGATTATAGCTAGTGTTGGTGTTGCTTTAGGAGCAATTACTTCAAGTGGAATGATGGAAGTAGCCAGAAAAGGAATTTTTAACCCTTCTGAGTTTTATTTCAATGAAATCATGTTCATTTTTATGGCCGTAATGATTACTGACATTTTATTACTCGATGTATTCAATTCATTGGGAATGCCTACTTCTACAACCGTATCAATTGTATTTGAATTATTAGGTGCCGCTGTAGCTATATCATTAATAAAAATATCAAACAACGGCGAATCTTTTTCAGAAGTTGGAAAATATATCAATACCGCTACTGCCCTTTTAATTATTTCAGGCATTTTATTATCTGTATTTATTGCGTTCTCTATTGGAGCAATAGTTCAATTTTTTTCTCGATTGTTATATTCATTTCAGTTTGATAAAAAAAAGAACTACATAAATGCTCTTTTTGGAGGTTTCGCAATTACTGCAATTACATATTTTATTTTTGTAAAAGGAATGAAAGGAACTCCTTTTTATGGAGATGTAAAGCATTTAATTGAAGGTAGAACCTTTGAAATTATTTTTTACGGATTCGTTTTCTGGACCATTTTATCACAATTATTAATTATGCTTTTCAAAGTAAATATTTTGAAATTTATTGTAATAATTGGAACTTTTTCATTAGCCATGGCATTTGCAGGAAACGATTTGGTTAACTTTATAGGTGTTCCAATTGCCGCATTGAACTCTTGGCAAGAATGGAGTGCATCTGGAATTCCAGCCAATGAATTTTCTATGGGAGTATTGGCAAAAAAAGTGCCCTCTAATCCTGTTTTATTATTTATAGCAGGTATGATAATGGTAGTAACTCTTTGGTTTTCTAAAAAAGCTAAAACTGTAATTGAAACAGGTATTAACCTATCTAGACAAGGAGAAGGTCACGAAAAATTTCAACCTAATGCGGCTTCAAGAGTGGTAGTTAGAGGTGCTATATTGTTTAGTCTTGGTTTATCTAAAGTTGTACCTAAGAGAACTTTAAAATGGATTGATTCAAAATTTCAAAGACCTGTTGTCGAATTGCCTAAGGATAAATCATATGAAATGCCGGCATTTGATATGGTACGAGCTTCGGTTAATCTATTTGTAGCTGGTATCTTAATTTCAATAGGTACATCTTTAAAATTACCGTTATCAACTACATATGTGACATTTATGGTAGCTATGGGTACTTCACTAGCAGATAGAGCTTGGGGTAGAGAAAGTGCTGTATACAGAGTAGCTGGCGTATTTAACGTAATTGGAGGTTGGTTTTTAACAGCATTTACAGCATTTACGGTTTCTGCAATTTTTGCATATATTATTTATCTTGGAGAAATAGTTTCGGTAGCTGTTTTACTAATTGTTGTACTATTACTTCTTGGAAGAAGTTCAATTAAACACACCAAAAAAGCAAAAGAACAGAAGAAAAAAAGGTACATGGAACGTGCTGAATTAATAACAATTAATGAAGTTATTGATGAAAGTTCTGACCATATTTCAGAAGTTGTTAGACGTGTAAATAAACTATTTACCAATGTAGTAAATGATTTGGCTTTACATGATTTAAACAAGCTTTCAAAAACTGAAAAACATGTAAGAAAGTTAAATAAAGAAGTGAATGAACTTAAAAGTGATGTTTTCTATTTTATTAAATCTTTAGATGAGGCTTCGGTGAAGGCTAGTAGATTTTATATTTTAGTATTAGGTTATTTGCAAGATATAACACAGTCTATTGAATATATTTCAACTACAAGTTATAACCATGTTAAAAACAACCATAAAAACTTAAAAAAATCACAAGTAAAAGATTTAAAAGAGATTAATAATGAATTACAATCATTATTTAGTAGAATTGAAGCTGATTTTACAGAAAAAGACTTTTCTAATTTAGTAAGTATTATTGATGCTAAACAAACGTTGTTCACATATGTTTCTGATTCAATTGATAAACAAATTTCTAGAATTAGAACCGAAGAGACAAGTCCGAAAAATTCTACATTATACTTTGGTATTTTATTAGAAACTAAAGATTTAATTTCAGCATTAATGAGCTTACTTCAATTATATGAAGAGTTTCAGGTTCAGGAGAAAAAAACCAAATAATTAAATTTAAAAAAAATAAAAGCCTTCAAAGTTACATTTTGAAGGCTTTTTTGTTTAAATAAATTACTGTAAGTTTACCTTAAATAACTTTGAATTGACATTTAGCCCCATAAATTAATTACAGTGTAAATGTTCAGAAGACTTTTTTTTACGATTTTTTTAGTTGTATTAGCAGTAATTCTATACTTCAACTCTAATTTTAAAACAATTTCTGCTGGTGTTGCCATCCTTCTTTTTGGAATGATAATGCTTGAAGAAGGTTTTAAAGTTTTTACCAAGGGCCCACTTCAAAATATTTTAAAAAAGGCTACCAATAAATTATATAAAAGTATTACAGCTGGTGCATTTGTTACCGCCTTAATTCAATCAAGTTCACTTGTTTCAGTAATCACAATTTCGTTTATAAGTGCTGGATTAATTACGCTATCAGAAGGTTTAGGACTTATTTTTGGCGCTAATATAGGTACTACAGCAACCGCCTGGCTGGTTGCTAGTTTTGGCTTAAAAATAAAAATCTCGGCATTAGCTATGCCTATGTTGGTTTTCGGAATCATATTTTCTTTTCAGAAAAAGCTAGCTTTAAAAGGAATTGGAAATGTTTTGGCAGGATTAGGGTTTTTCTTCTTAGGAATTCATTATATGAAAGAAGGATTCGATATTTTTAAAGAGTCTATAGATTTAACACAATTTGCAATTACTGGTTATTTAGGGGTTTTAATTTATACAGGCTTAGGAATAATAATTACCACAATATTACAGTCAAGCAGCGCTACTTTAGCCTTAATTTTAACTGCTTTGGCGGCTGGTCAAATTGAGTACGAAAATGCCTTGGCGCTAGCAATTGGAGCAAATGTTGGAACTACTATAACTGCAATTTTAGGCTCATTAAGTTCAAATGTTGCAGGAAAAAGACTGGCTGGCGCTCACTTTGTATTTAATATTACAACCGGATTGGTTGCAATAGCCTTGATATTTCCTTTAGCAAAACTTGTAAATCAATTATCGGAATTATTCAATATTGCCGCAACCGATTTTACAATAAAATTAGCCATTTTCCATACCATTTTTAATATTTTGGGAGTACTATTAATGATTCCTTTTACACAAACTTTAGAGAAATTGCTAACTAGAGTATTTAAAGAAAAAATAGACAAAGATATTGATGAACCTAAATACTTAAACGAAGCTGTTTTAAAATTTCCAAGTACAGTGATAACTTCATTGATAAAAGAATCAAAATATTTATACAAAAATGCCATTTTTGAAATTGTTGCTCACGGTTTAAATATTCATCAATCCGACATCAAATCTGATTTAAAAATTAAAAAAATTATCAAAAAATCTACTGAAGATATGAGAACTGATGTTGAAGATTTATATTATAAAAAAGTAAAAGTAATTTATGGTGAAATAATTAGATACGCCACTACTGCTCAAAACGATTTAAAACTGAATAAAACTCAAAATAAAACCATTACTGATATTAAAATTGCTAATAGAAAAATGGTAGAAATAATTAAAGATGTAAAAGAATTAAATAAAAACCTAACCCTTTCATTAACTTTAGATAACCCGTATTTACTTAAGGAATATGACGGTTTTAGAAAAAAGGCTACAAAAGTTTTACGTATAATTTATTTATTTAGAACAGATGAACACCCCGAAAAATACGCTGAAAAATTGTTAGAGTTAAAAATAGAAGCCAAAGAAAAAATTAGACAAAGTAATCAATCTATAGACAGGTTAATTAGAGAAAATTTAATTAATGCCGAAATGGCTTCCTCACTTTTTAATGATTATACCAATGTGAATGATATGATTAAAAAAATGATTGAAGTTGCAGAATTATTGTATGGTAAAACAGATTCACTATTAGAAAACAATGAATCTAAAAAGAAAAGTGCCTAAACGGTGCCTTTCTAAATAACGCTTCAAAACAAAAGAAGAGGTTCCAAAATGAAGCCTATTCCTAATATTCTTATAATTTAGAAATTCTTATAATTTAAACTGTGCATTTAAATATATTAATGAATTTGTATTAATAGCATCGTTGTCAAAACTATATCCTTGGTAGTTTAGTGCAAATTTTAACCCTTTTACTGGAGCAACTTGAACACCAGCAATAATTTGATTACCATCTTTTGATGTATTCCAATCATCATTTGAACGTAATTGATCAAAACGACCGAATATTTCTACTTTTTTACTAATTACGTACGTTCCATAAAATGACAACCCATCTAATTCTTTATCTTCAGCCGGTTTAGAATATTTCTCAGCATTGTTCAGTTTGTTATATTCTGCGCCTAGCCTCCATTTATCTTCTTTATAACCGGCAAACAAACTATAAGAACTTACAGCGTCACCATCTTCAACAGCCTGTGTATCTGCATAGACCTTTGTAGTCAAACCATTAACAGGAGTATATATTAAACTTCCTCCAAATTTTTGTTTCCCATCAACATCTTGGATTTGTTTATACCCTTCTCCGTTCACAATTAAAACGTTTGCTTTTAAATTTTTAGCTATTTTAAATTCGGCATTAATACCTAAATCAGCACTACTTCCAAATCCGTTCTGGTCTTGAAAAGATTTGAAAATGTAACGGTAACCCCAAAATTTCTCTTGATCTTTAAACTGCTTCATCCCAATTAAACCTATACTTAATTTAACTGCTGATGCAGCTTCCCAATCTAATTGAGCTGCTTTTAGAAAAGCTGTATAAGCACTCCCTCCATCATTACTTCCAACATCTAAAGAAACTTTTACAGAAATAGTTTCACTAAAATTGTAATTATACCCTAAATAAGCTCTTTTTAATTGAAAAGCACTTGTTTTTGAAGCGTCCGCTGTTAAATCTGCATGATAATTCCAAAACACATTAAATAGTGGTTTTCCGTTTGGTTTAAATTCTTCCTTAGCCTCTTGAGCAATTGAATAAATTGTTGTAAAAAGTAATGCACCTAAAAAAAACTGTTTTTTCATAATTGATTGTTTTTAACGCTACAAATAAATACATTATTTGTTAAGTTAATGTTAATTTCATGTTATTAATAATTAGTTAAAAACTTCAAGTTTACTGTTAACTTTAAAAAATGATTTTTGAAATGTTATTGAAATGTTAATTTTTGATGTTTTTCGCAATAAAAATTATTCATTTAGTTAAATTGCATGAAATTTTAGAAAAAATGAAATGGGACCAATTGTTGTCTTTAAAAAGGTTTGGAGATAAAAAGCCTAGGTTAAGAAAAAATCAAGATGAAACCCGTTTAGGTTTTGAAGTAGATTATGATAGAATTATTTTTTCTGATTCATTTAGAAGTTTGCAAGATAAAACTCAGGTAATTCCATTGTCAAAAACCGATTTTGTTCATACACGCTTAACGCATAGTATGGAGGTTAGTGTTGTTGCACGTTCATTGGGGCGAATTGTTGGGGAAAAAATCCTTGAGAAATATTCGTATCTTGTTGAAGAAGGTTATAAAATAAACGATTTTGGAGCTATTGTAGCAACGGCAGCCTTAGCTCATGATATTGGAAATCCTCCATTTGGTCATAGTGGAGAAAAAGCAATTGGTGAGTATTTTAAAAATGGTAATGGAGCTAAATTTCAAAAAGACTTAACTAAAAAAGAATGGCAAGACTTAGTAGACTTTGAAGGAAATGCTAATGGTTTTAAAATTTTAAATGAGTCTAGACCAGGTAGCGAGGGAGGTCTAAGACTTTCATACGCAACCTTAGGTGCTTTTTTAAAATATCCCAAAGAGTCGCTTCCAAAAAAGCCAACATCTCATATTGCCGATAAAAAATACGGTATATTTCAATCGGAAATACCTTTTTTTTCTAAAATTGCTAATGAATTAGGATTAATTTCAACAAGCACAAACGGAAATATTGCTTTCAAAAGGCATCCTTTGGCTTATTTAGTAGAAGCTGCTGATGACATTTGTTATACCATCATTGATTTTGAAGATGGTATTAATTTAGGATTGATTGAAGAAGAATTTGCACTTGAATATTTAATTAAATTAGTGAAAGATACTATTAATTCTGAAAAATATTATGCGTTAAAACATAAAAAAGATAGGTTAAGTTATTTGAGGGCATTGGCAATTGGAACTTTAATTAGTGAAGCAGCATCCATTTTTATTGAAAATGAAGAAGCTATATTAGAAGGAAATTACCCGTACTCACTCTTAGACAAATGCAATTATGAAGCACAAATAAATGATATAATAAAATTAAGTGTTGAAAAAATATACAATAGTAACCAGGTTATTGAAAAAGAAATTTTAGGTTACAAAGTAATCGCAACCCTCTTAGGTGAGTTTATTAACGCTTTAAATGCGCAAGAAAAAGGAAAAGTTTCCAATTATCAAAAATTAGTGCTAAGTTTGATGCCCGAAAATTTTAAATCACCTAAAGAAAATTTATACAACAGAGTGCTTTCGGTTTGTAATTATGTAGCCAGCTTAACAGATGGATACGCGTTACAGTTGTACAAAAAATTTAATAATTAAAATTCAATCAATTAAATGAAAAAACAAACCCTATATTTATTTATTCTTTCTGCTATTTTAGTTGGAATAGTTCTTTTCAATAAAAGTTATGATTCTAAAGCTGAATCAATAGCTGAATTAAGAGAACAGCACAAATCATATTTAAGCAATAGCCCTTTTAAAGAAACTTTAAATCTTTCAAAAAAAGAAAGAAAGGCAATGGGAATTCCCCCAAATAAATATTTTGAAAGAGAGTGGGAACTAACCATGGACCCAAGCACGGGAAAACCTCATCCAGATAGGTTATTCGCTTTGCAAGAATCATTAAAAAAGAATAATATTGCAAGTAAAAACCCAGGTTCAGCTTCGTGGAATAAATGGGAAGAAAGAGGTCCGGATAATGTTGGAGGAAGAACCAGAGCTATAATGTTTGACCCTAACGATGCTACAAATAAGCGTGTTTTTGCTGGTGGAGTGAGTGGAGGTCTTTGGTTAAATGAAGACATTACAGATGAAAATTCTGCTTGGGCTTTAGTTGATATTCCACAAAATTTAGCTGTTAGTGTTCTTACTTACGATCCAAATAATAAAAATATTTTTTACTTAGGTACAGGAGAGTCTTATGTGGCTGGAGATGCAAACGGTAATGGAATGTGGAAATCAATGGATGCAGGTGCTACTTGGAATAAGGTTTTTGGCGGTATCACAGGTGAAACTACTTTTAAAACGAACGCCAAACTAACAGTAAATTCTCCAGCTTCTTTTACGGGTGAATATATGATAACAAAAGCTAATTTTGGCCCTAAATTAACAACACTTACAGGAAACTTAGCTTTAGCAAGTGACGGAACAGCTAACTCAAGTCAAGCTTGCAATAGTTTAACTAATGGAAGTGCTATTTCTGGGAATATTGCTGTAATAGAACGAGGGGAATGTGCATTTGTTGATAAAGTGAAGAATGCTCAAAACGCTGGAGCAATAGCTGTTTTAATAGTAAATAATGTTAGTGGTCCCCCAATAATTCAAGGAGGTGATGACACAACAATCACTATCCCTTCAGTAATGATTTCAAAAGATGAAGGCCAAACAATTATTGCTGAATTATCAAATGGTGTTAATGTAACTATAGAGCCAGTCGACTCTCCTTTTCAAGGAAACTATGTTACTCCAGGTATACAACATATAAATGATATTAAAGTTAGAGATAATGCAGGAATTAGTGAAATTTACGTAGCCGTTGGAGAATCTTTTTACTCAGATTCTAGCCCTTATTCTCTTCTTGGAGTTGAAGACTATGGATTGTATAAGTCAAATGATGAAGCTGTATCTTGGGAAAAATTAACCATGCCATTAACTAATGCAGGTGGTGGATATGCGCCAAATGATTTGGAAATAGATACTGATAATGTATTGTGGGTTTCAACTACAAAAAGTATTTTAAATGATGATGGTGGTGGAGCAATTTTATCTTCATCAGATGGAGTTAATTTTAATTTGAAGTATACTGTTGAAAATGGAGTTAGAACTCAAATTTCTGTATCAAAACTTAATGCAGGAGTAGTTTATGTTTTGGCTGAATTATCGACAGATGATGAAATATATTTAGGGAAAACAATAAATGCATTCACTGATGTTACTGATTTAACTAAACCAGATGATGCAGATAATGGCATTCCAGCCAATGATTTTACAAGAGGGCAGGCATTTTATGATTTAATGATAGAAGTAGATCCTTCAAATGATGAGATTGCCTATGTTGGTGGTATTGATTTGTTTAGAACAGATGATAGTGGAACATCTTGGAATCAAATTTCAAAATGGTCTAATAATAATAATCTAGGAGGATTAAGCATTCCTATGGTTCATGCAGATCAGCATATAATGGTCTTTGACCCTTCCGATAGTAATAAAGCACTTTTTGGAAATGATGGTGGGGTATATTATGGAAGTAATTTATCTAATGCAGCTTCCAACAATAATGCAATAGAGACAAGAAATAAAAATTACAATACCCTACAATTTTATAAAGGAGCTATAGGTTCTGAAATTTCAAATGAAAAACTATTAGCTGGAGCTCAAGATAATGGCTCGCAGTTTATTAATAGCGCTTCTTCAGGAATAAATTCTTCATTAGAAGTTTCTGGAGGTGATGGCGCTTACTGTTTTATAGATAAGGATAACGAGTATATGATTACTTCATATGTTTACAATAACTACTATTATCTGAACTATTCAACTGGTAATTACATCTATCGAATTGCTGATGATAGTGAGGATGGAGATTTTATCAATCCAGCTGAATTAAATAGTGTAGATAATATTTTATTTACTACTGGAACTGATAAAATTAATAAGTACACATTAAATTCTTCATCTGCAACTTCCAAGGCATTAACTAACACCTTACTAACCAGTAATCCTACAGCATTCAAATCATCAACATTTAATTCTCAAATACTGTATGTTGGTACTGAAACAGGAGAATTGTTAAAATTAGAAAATGTAGCCAATAACAATCCTACTTGGAAAGATATTTCAGGTGACTTATTTGTGGGTAGTATTTCTTGTGTTGAAGAAGGTGAAACAGAAAATGATCTGTTTGTTACTTTTCATAACTATGGAGTAGTAAGTGTCTATTATTCTGCAGATGGCGGGGAAACTTGGCAAAGTAAGGAAGGTAATTTACCCGACTTACCTGTGAAAGCTATATTAATGAGCCCTATCAACTCTAATGAAGTAATTTTAGGTACAGATTTAGGAGTTTGGGGAACATCTAACTTTAATGATGCTAATCCAACTTGGGAACAATCTCAAAATGGCATGAAAGACGTGAAAGTTACTAGTTTTGATTTAAGAACATCTGATAATACTGTTTTAGCTTCAACTTATGGTAGAGGTATGTTTACAGCTAAATTTACTGTTGATGATTACTATGGTGATGATGACAATGATGCTGTGATTAATGGATTAGATTTATGTCCAGATACAGCTGCAGGGGAAACTGTAAATAGTGATGGTTGTTCTGATGATCAACTAGATGATGATGAAGACGGTGTTCAAAATAGTCTTGATTTATGTCCAGATACAGCTGCAGGTGCAGTAAATAGCGATGGTTGTTCTAATGATCAGTTAGATGATGATGAAGACGGTGTTCAAAATAGTCTTGATTTATGTCCAAATACTCCTTTAGGCGAAACTGTAGATAGTGATGGTTGTTCTAATGATCAGCAAGATGATGATGGTGATGGAGTTCAAAATAGTCTTGATTTATGTTCGAATACTCCTACAGGAGCTACCGTAAATTCAACGGGTTGTATAGTATTACCAAATGATAATTTTAATATTGAGATTAATAGTGAATCTTGTCCTGACAAAGATAATGGTCAAATAATAATTGAAACTGATGAAACTTACAATTACAAAGTAACGATTAATGGCGCAGATTATACATTTGAAAGTTCTAAAACTATTGATAATTTAGCTCCTGGATTGTATGATTTTTGTATTACTATAGTTGATGATATATTTGAACAATGTTTTACAATTGAAATAAAAGAAGGATCTAATGTTGCTGGTAAGTCTAGTATTACTAACAATGAAGCTTCTATTGAAATTGAAAATGGAACTCCTCCTTTTGCTGTATATGTTAATGGAATGGAAAGCTTTAAAACTAATACTCCTAAATTTTCTGTTACTGTAAATCATGGAGATGTTGTTGAGGTAAAAACAGCCATTGCATGCGAAGGTAATTTTTCAAAAACTTTTGAGATGGCAGATGCGTTTGTTGCGTATCCAAATCCAACAAAAGGTAACCTTGAAATTTCATTACCAATTTCTGATAAAGATGTTACTATTGAAATTTTTAATAACTTGTCACAGTTAATTTCTAAAAGAAGTTACCCTGTAGTTTATGGCAAAGTTCAATTAGATTTAACAAACAATCCAAAAGGATTGTACATTGCTAAAATTCAATTAGATAAACCAATTACATTAAAATTAATAAAACAATAAAGAAATGAAAAAAGTATTATACACCCTAGTTTTAAGTACAACATTATGGTCTTGTGGCGGCAGCGGAGGAGGAACACCTACACCAGAACCAGTAAATAATGCCCCAACTGTTCCAACTTTAGTTTCTCCAACCAACAATTTATTATGTATCGATAATTATTTGGAATTTGAATGGAATGCTTCAACAGATGCAGATGGAGATGCGGTTACATACCAAATTCAGGTAGCTACAGATGCTCAATTTGCGAATATTGCGCATACAAAATCATCCAATTCAACTAATAAATCTATTTCTTTAGAAAAAGGGGTAGCGTATTATTGGAGAGTTAAAGCAACTGATTCTAAAAATGAGTCGAGTAATTATTCCTCAACTTTTCAGTTTATTACTGAAGGAGAAGGTATTTCTAATCATTTGCCATTTGCACCAGCATTGGTTAACCCAGCAATTGGAGCAGTTGAAAATGGAGCTACTGTTAATTTACAATGGACAGCATCAGATGTAGATACAAGTGACGTGTTAACTTATGATGTTTATTTTGGAACAACAAATCCTCCAACAACAATTGAAACTTCTGATTTAGGTGTAGACAACCTAGATGTGAATTTAACGGCATCCACCACTTACTACTGGAAAGTAGTTGTAAAAGATGGTCAAGGTGGTCAAACAAACGGTCAAGTTTGGAGCTTTAGTACTGATTAATTTTATATTAATACAATCAAAAAAAGAGGCTATGTAGCCTCTTTTTCTATTTTATTTATAGTTAAATTAAAAACTATATGAAAACCCAACACCTAACAATTGTTTTATTTGAATTTTAGGTCCTAAAATATCAAGATTTCCATCATTGTCAATATCTTCTTTATATAATATATCGTCATCAAAAATTAAATGAGAACCAACATTTGCCGTTACATATTTATTTATAGTTAAATCAAAATTAATTTCCCAGTTTACATCTACATTTCCATAGTTATGTAAATAATCAGAGTATAAAATTAACTTATTAGCCATTTTAATGTTCTCCATGATATTAGTTTTCCATTCACCAGTAACTAGCGTACCAAACTCCATTTTCATTTTTTGGCCATATTTAAGTATATTTCCTTCCTCATCATATTCTGCTGGATTTACACCAAATGCACCCTCGCTTGATAATTCACGACTAAAAACAAATGTAGATTTATTAGTAAGTGGGGAAAGATATAATGTAAACTTATGGCTTTTGGAGGAATATTCTGATCCTACGCCAAGAAATACGTAAGCGGGAGCAAACAACTTTGAAATTGGTTTATCGGTATTTGGATATTTATATCCGTTTGAAAATTGTGTCTTAAAATTAAATTTTGCGGAATAATACCAATTTGATTCGATATTATTTCGATATCCAAAGGTTGAGTTTATCTCAAAACGGTCTTCTGTTTTTCTTAACTCTCTGTCTTCTTCTTTATTCAATCCATAACTACCTTTTAATTCATTCGACCAGATAGTATGATTGTTTTTATAATTACGTTGTAAATAAACCTTTAAAATTCCTGAAATAGAATTATTCCCACCAGCACTCCAGTTAACAAAAGAGTTTTGGGTGAAAAGTAAATTAACATTGTTTTTTTTGATCCAATGACTTATTGAATCTGTTTTTACTGCTAACGAATCCTTTAGAATAATATCTCTAGAGTTGGAGTTGTTTGTAATTAAAATTGTAAAAATTACAAAAAGTTTAAATTTCATCAGTATGTACTTATTTTATTATTGTGTATGTCGGAATAGGATATGTTTCTTCTCTTAAATTAACTGAAGTAAAAGTTCTTTTATTTTACCTTTTGACAAATGAATTTTACTTAACAATTCATTTGTTTTTCCATGCTCTATAAAAGTATCAGGTATTCCTAACTGTTTAATTGTAGTATTTCTATAATTATGCATTGTTGAAAATTCTAAAATTGATGATCCAAAACCACCAATAATTGTGCCATTTTCAATAGTTACAATGGTTTTATAGTCACTAAAAACGGTATGTAGCAGCTTTGCATCTAAAGGTTTTACAAAACGCATATTATAATGCCCAATTTTATATTTTTCAAGCTCAGATACTACGTCTTTAATAGTATTTCCAATAGTTCCTATTGAAAGAACTGCAATATGGTTCCCAACAGTAATTTCTTCACCTTTACCAATTTCAATTTTTTCAAAAGGCATTCGCCAATTTATAACAGTTCCTCTTCCTCTTGGATAGCGAATAGCTAATGGGAAATCCACTCCTAATTGAGCTGTATAAAGGATGTTTCTTAGTTCAATTTCGTTTAAAGGAGCAAATATTACCAAGTTTGGAATGCACCTCAAAAAAGCGATATCAAAAGCTCCGTGGTGTGTTGATCCATCTTCTCCAACCAATCCGGCTCTGTCCACACAAAAAATAACGGGTAAATTTTGTAAGGCAACATCATGAATAATTTGATCGTAAGCACGCTGTAAAAATGTTGAATAAATAGTACAAAACGGAATCAAGCCTTGTGTTGCCATACCTGCTGCCAGTGTAACAGCGTGTTGTTCGGCAATTCCCACATCAAAAGCTCTTTCAGGAATTTCGTCAATCATTAATTTTAATGAAGATCCAGTAGGCATTGCAGGTGTAATACCAACAATCTTTTTGTTTATTTTTGCCAATTCAACGATGGTTTCGCCAAAAACATCTTGGTATTTTGGAGGAAGAATTTCATTGCTTTTTTCAATTAAATCTCCTGTTATTTTATCAAATTTTCCTGGAGCGTGGTATTTAACTTGGTCTTGTTCAGCTTTATCCAGACCTTTTCCTTTTGTAGTAATTAAATGTAAAAATTTGGGACCTTTAATTTTTTTTAAGCGTTCCAATTCTTCAATAATCTTTTCGATATTATGCCCATCAATTGGTCCGGAATAATTAAAATTTAAAGCTTTAATTATGTTGTTTTTTCGCACTTTTTTACCAGCCTTAACATCGGTAAAATAATTTTTTAAAGCACCAACACTCGGATCAATCCCCATGGTATTGTCATTTAAAATAATCAGCAAATTTGAATCGGTAACACCCGCATGGTTCAATCCTTCAAAAGCCATTCCGCTGGCTATAGAAGCATCTCCAATTACAGCGATATGGTGTTTTTCAAAATCACCTTTTATTTTTGAAGCTACCGCCATTCCCAAAGCAGCGGAAATTGAAGTAGATGAATGTCCAGTTCCAAAGGCATCATAAATACTTTCACTCATTTTAGGAAAGCCAGAAATTCCATCCAACTGCCTATTTGTGTGAAATTTTTCTCTTCGCTCAGTTAAAATTTTATGCCCATAAGCCTGGTGTCCAACGTCCCAAATTAACAAATCATCTGGTGTATCAAATACATAATGTAATGCAATTGTAAGCTCAACAACACCTAAACTTGCACCTAAATGACCTTCTTTAGTTGCAACAACATCAATAATAAATTCGCGTATTTCTTTGGCAACCTGTGGAAGTTCCTTTTTTGAAAGTTTACGTAAATCTTTCGGATTATTGATATTTGAAAGTAATGATTTCACTTTTGCAAAACTACAATATTTAATTGTTGGTTATATTAAAATAATTACTTTTGAAATATGATAAACCCTTTTGACGATTCTTACTTTATGAAACGTGCTTTGCAGGAAGCTCAATTGGCATTTGATAAAAATGAAGTGCCGGTTGGAGCTATTATTGTAATGAACAATCAAATAATTGCACGCGCTCATAATTTAACAGAAACGCTGAATGATGTCACTGCTCACGCCGAAATGCAAGCTTTTACTGCTGCAGCTGATTTTTTAGGTGGAAAATACCTTGACAAATGCACTTTGTATGTTACACTTGAACCCTGCCAAATGTGTGCTGGCGCAAGTTATTGGACTCAACTTGGTAAAATAGTTTATGGTGCCAGTGAAGAAAAACGTGGTTTCAAAATTTTACAAACCAAACTACATCCAAAAACAGAAGTAATAGGCGGTGTATTAGAAACAGACTGCAGTGAAATTTTAAAACGTTTTTTTATTGAAAAACGAAACTTAAATTAGCCATTGTTTTCTTTTTTAATGTGCTCATCTAGATCTTTTCTATACTTTTCAAAAGTAAAGTCTTTTACGTTTTTGTTTTTATACCTATGAAAAATAAATAATGGCATTAAAATAAACGCAATTATTAATACTCCAATGCCAATTATAATTTCACCTTGAGATTCTTCAACACTTTTTATATAAAAACCATACCCTAAAATGGCAAGTACCAGAATTAATAAAAAGCTTAACACATATTTCATTTGATTATATACTATTAGGTTATTGTAAAATTACACAATTTCATGTAACTCTTGTTTTGGTAAAATGCGAAAATTTAAAATGCTTTAGCAAAAAAAATGAACTAAGCAGTAACATGAATCAATTTTCTTCGGTATGCTGTTAACAATCTTGATTTGGAAATAAAACCAAAATATTTTCCATCTTTAATTACCGGTAAATTCCATGCAACAGTTGTTTTAAACTTTTTCATGATTACTTCCATAGAATCTTTATCATAATCAATAATATCAGGAACACTATGCATTAGACCCGAAACATTCACCTTGTCGTAAAGTGAAGTATCAAACATAATACTTCTAATATCATCTAGGGTAATAATTCCTAAAAACTCATTTTCTTTACTTACAACAGGAAAATGGTTTCGAGATGATTTTGCAACGGCATTATCTACAATTTCTCCTAACTTCATTTCAGGAGTTAATAAAATAAAGTTTGTTTCAATTACTTTATCAATATCCATTAACATCAATACATTTTTATCTCTGTCATGGGTTAAAAGTTGACCTCTTTCAGCTAATTCCTTGTGGTAAATATTATGAGGAATGTATTTTTTTGTAATTAAATATGATATGGAAGCAACAATCATTAAAGGAACAAATAACTCATAACCACCTGTTATTTCGGCAATTAAAAATATTGCTGTTAAAGGAGCGTGTAAAATCCCTGCCATTAAACCAGCCATGCCAACCATAGCAAAATTGGTTAACGATAATTGATGCGTAAATAAATTCGTATAATTAATAACCAAAGCAAATACATAGCCTGTAATACTTCCCGTAAAAAGTGTTGGCCCAAACACACCTCCAACTCCTCCAGCTCCAAATGTTACTGAAGTTGCGACAATTTTAAATAAAATTAACCCAACTAAAAGCACTACAATTACCCAAATATTATCTGTTGCAATGTGAAAAATATTATTTACAATAACACTATCAATATTTCCTCTTAAAACATTATTAATAGTTTCATATCCTTCTCCAAATAATGGAGGCATAAAATAAATGATTACACCTAACAAAATTCCTCCAACCAATAATCGTTTATATAAATTGGTTATTGACTTAAATAAAGTGTCAATTTTAAAATAAACTTTACTAAAATAGATTGAAACTGTGGCTGATATTACGCCTAAAAGAATATAAAAAATCACATCTTTAAAATCAAATGTATCTTGTAAACTAAAATGCAATAATACATCGTCTCCAAAAAAGAAATAAGAGGTTAATACAGCTGTGATAGAAGCTAATAATAATGGAATTAACGAAGCCATTGTTAATTCTAAACTAAATATTTCAACCGCAAATACAATGGCTGCAATAGGCGCTTTAAAAATTGACGCCATAGCTCCTGCCGCAGCCGCTCCAATAAGCAAGGTTCGGGTGGTTTGGTTTAAATGAAATAATCGTGCAAAATTAGATCCTAAAGCTGCAGAAGTTGAAACGGTAGGCCCCTCTAAACCAACTGATCCACCAAACCCAACTGTTAAGGGCGCTGTAATTAATGATGACCACATTTGGTAACGAGGCATAATCCCTTTTTGCTTTGAAATGGCAAATAATGTAGCGGGAATACCTTGACCCATTTTTTTTCGTATTACTTTTCTTTTAATTAAAAGAACTAGTAATAGCCCAATAATTGGGAAAATAAAATAAAAAGCTTGATGAACTTCCTTGATAAATTTACCTTCAAGTAAGACTTGGATAAAATGTACTAAATTTTTTATTGTTACTGCCGCCAAACCAGCCAATAAACCAACTACAGTACTTGCAATGTAAATAAATTGCTTATTAGAAATATGCTGATATCTCCATTTTAAAAATTTCCTAAATAAATATTTTGACTTAGTTGACATTATCGCTTTGAAGAAAAAAAGTAATTGCAAAAATACAAAATATAGCCATTATGTAATTCTTTTTGGATAATTTTTACATTTCTTATTTCTTTAATCCATCAATTTTTCACATAAAAAATCATAACATCCTTATTTGATTTATTTTAATAGGGTATTTACAATTTCTAATTGCTGCTTTATTAATTTATAGTATTAAATTTGTCAAATGGAGAAACTGAGTGGTACTTTTCGTAAAAACATTGAAATAGGTTCAGAAGTAGAGATTGTACAAAAACATCATCAAAGATCTGGTGAATTAACAAGTGGTTTTGTGCAAAAACTTCTAACTAAATCATCAACACACCCACATGGCATTAAAGTTATACTAGAAACAGATGAAGTTGGACGTGTAAAATGGGTTTTAGTAGATTAACTAAAAAACAGAAAATAATTAAAATTTAATTACTAAACACGTTGTTTTGTCTGTCAATATCAGCCATTAGGCCTGAAGAATCAATTTCAACCGTTTTTATTTCTTTTTTAACAGAAAATGTATAGGTTGGCTTTCCCCAAGACCAATCACTTAAAATAATTGCTGAAGTTGGTTTTTCACCTCTCAGTAAATTCAAAGGGATATAAAAATCTTCTGAAGTTCCATCGAAATACGTAACCTTTACATCAATTGGCATTGGCATTTGGCCTACACGAGCCAACTCAATTTTATTATCTTCCACCTTGGCCACTGCATAATCAATGGTATGTATAGTTTCAATCCATTCATTTAAATACCAGTCTAATTGTAATCCTGAAACTTTTTCAGCAGTTCTCTTTATATCATTTGGCGTTGGATGTTTAAACTTAAAATCATTGTAAAACTGCTTAATAGTTTTAGCTGTATTTTCTTCACCAATTATATAATTCAACTGGGTTAAAAACATACTTCCTTTTGTATAACTTCCAATTCCAAAAGCTGCATTGGTATTAAACCTATCTGCATGTGTTGTAAGTGGTTCTTCCAGTTTGTTTTTAACCATATAGAAATACTCTTCATAACTTTTCTTTGAAGGTTTCCCATCTCCTTTTCTTAATATTTTATTTGAAGCCAATGTTGAAATATATGTTGTAAAACCTTCATCCATCCATGAATGTTTACTCTCATTTGAAGCTAATAACTGCTGAAACCACGAATGTGCCAATTCATGAAAACAAGTGCCAATAATTTCTCCTAAAGTTTTACCTCCCTCAACCAACGTACACATAGCATATTCCATTCCGCCATCACCGCCTTGAATTACCGAATATTGTTTCCAAGGATACGGACCAATATGTTCATTAAAATAATCTAATGCCTGTTCTGTAAAAGGCTGAATTTCTTTCCAAGCCTTCCTGTATTTAGATTCATTTTTATAAAAGAAGTGTAACTCTGTCCCGTTTTTAGTAATTCTAACATCGTGAGCATAATTTGAATCTGCTGCCCATGTAAAATCTAATACTTTTGGCGCTATAAAATGCCAAGTCAATTTTTTACCTTTTTGATGTGTTCTATTTTTGGATAATTCTTCATATCCGTGACCTATTTCTTGTGGATTTTGTAAATAGCCTGTTGCCGCTACCGTATAATTTTTATCAATATGAAGGGTAACGTCAAAATTTCCCCAAACCTGATGAAATTCACGTCCCAAATACGGATCGGTGTGCCAACCCTGAAAATCGTATTCAGCCATTTTTGGGTACCACTGTGCCATAGAAAGTGCTACATCATCTACACTATTTCTCCCAGCTCTTCGAATATGAACCGGAACTTGCCCTTCAAATACCATTTCAAAAACTACTTTCTCTCCAGCTAATATTGGGGAATTCAATATTACTTCCAATACCGTTTCTTCTACATGAAATTTTATAGCTTTTCCATTTTGCTTTAGTGATTTTACATTTAAAAAACCAATTTCATTTGGCGTTAGTTTTGCTATTCTACTTTCATACACAGGATTGTGTTTAGTCCCAATATTATTCACCATTCTTCTGTCTGGATCTACTATATTTTGCAAACGTAAATCCATTTCGCTTCCTGGTTGAAAAGCATTATAATATAAATGATAAAAGACTTTTTTTAAAACATTGGGTGAATTGTTAGTATAAACTAATTTCTGAGTTCCTGTATATTTATAATTACTTACATCAACATCTACGTCCATAATATAATCAACATGTTGTTGCCAGTATGGTGTATTATTTTGAGCTGTTAATATTGACGAGGTGATTAGTAGTAGTAAAAATATTTTTTGCATAATGTTATAGTGATGGGCGCAAGATAGAAATTTGATTGTAAAACAAAAAAACACACTCAAATTGAGTGTGTTTTTTAACAGAATATTATGTTTTTATTACTTTTTGTTTACCATTTTATCAGCTAAAACAAGTGCATTGTAGGCATTTACTACTTTTCCAGAAACTGATAATGTTGAAAAATTAGCTTTTTTACCTTCTCTACCTGGAATTAATACTTCCATATCAATTTCAGTACCTGAATTCATAATAATATGTTTTACCTGACTTGCAGATAATTTAGGGTAATAACTTCTAACTAAAGTTGCAACACCAGCTACTTCTGGAGAAGCCATTGAAGTTCCATTGTAACGAGCATATTCGTTTTTAGGAACTGTAGAATAAATTTGAACACCCGGAGCAAATACATCTACATTTTTTTGACCATAGTTTGTAAATGACGCTGGCATTTTCTCATTAAATGTAACACCCATTGCGCCAACAGTTAAAACATTATCAGCAATTTCAACAACTTTATCCATTGAATCATTTGGCCAGTTATCCTTTACATCTATATCTTTTTTACTATTTCCAGCGGCATGAACTAATAACACATCTTTTTCTTCAGCATATTTAATAGCGTCAAAAACCCAGTTGCGATAAGGAGACCAGCTTTTACCAAAACTCATATTAATTACCTTTGCACCATTATCAACTGCATAGCGTATTGCCAAAGCAACATCTTTATCACGCTCATCACCATCTGGTACAGCTCTTACAGACATTAATACTGCATTATGAGCAACACCCTGCATACCAACACTATTATCACGTTTGGCTAAAATAATACCTGAAACGTGAGTACCATGAGATTCAATATCTTTTGAACCAATTACATTAGCGTTTCCATATTTAACATCATTAATATTTGTTGGTTGGTCACCTACAATTGCTCTACCATCAAAAGTTAAATCATAATTTTTATTTTTTAATTGCGTGTTGTAATACTCATAAAAAGCTTCTTCAGTAAAGCCTCTACTATTTAAACTTAAAATAGTTTTTATTTGAGTTTGTAATTCTTTATCTTCAGTTTTAACAGCCTCTAGGTCTTCAACTGTAAAAGTTTCTTTACCCAATAACTGTTTAATTGCAGTATAACTTGCATCAATAAACTTTAAACGCTGCATCATTCCAACATGATTTTTACTTGACGCCTCAAAAGCTGTTTTATACTTTTCATATAATTCAAAATCAGCTTTTTCTCCTTCGCTTACATCAGCTTTAAACTTTCCATCAAAACGATTTATATATTTTGCATATAAACGCGTAATTTCTAATTGTTCAGGAGCATCAACACCGTCTCCACCTAAAAAATTCCATCCATAAATATCATCTACATAACCGTTTTTATCGTCGTCGATATTATTTCCAGCAATCTCTTTAGGATTTGTCCACAACACATCTTTTAAATCTTCGTGTTCAATATCAATACCTGAATCAATAACACCAACAATAACTGTTTTTCCTGTTTTTCCTTCTAAAAATTTATATGCTTTTTCAAGACTCATACCAGGAATGGTGTCAGTTGCTAAATCTCCGTGCGCCCAGTGGTTGAAATCTTCATCACTAATAGTTCCTTTTTTTGCTGTTGATACAGCAACTTTTGTATCCATAGTTGGAACAGCCATGTTTTTCAAAGAGCTACAACTTGTAATTGTTGCTAATACAGCAACGAAAATTGATTTTATAATTCTCATTTTTAAAAATTTAGTTAAATACTTCGTTAAATTTATATGTTTCGTTCAATCGAACGCCTTTTTCTGTGTGTTTTACTGTGCATAAATGATTGGTAGCATCGTGTTCTAAAAACAACACTAGATTTTCATCAGCTGCTTTATTTAAAAATTTCGCTTTTTCATCCATAGTCAACAAAGGTCTGGTATCATATCCCATAACATACGGCAAAGGAATATGACCTACTGTAGGCAACAAATCAGCCATAAAAACTATTGTTTTTCCTTTATATTTAATATGTGGAATCATTTGCTTTTCGGTGTGTCCATCAGCAAATAAAATATCGAAACCTAGTTCAGAGTTTTTTACAAAATCATCTTCAGGTAAATTTATAAAGTTTAATTGTCCGCTTGCTTCAATAGGATTGATATTTTCCTTTAAAAATGACGCTTTTTCACGAACATTTGGTTCAACAGCCCATTGCCAATGGTTTTTGTTAGACCAAAATTTTGCGTTTTTAAAAGCCGGCTCGTAACCAGTTCTGTTTTTATTCCATTTAATTGCGCCTCCACAATGGTCAAAATGCAAATGAGTTAAAAAAACATCGGTAATATCATCTCTATGGAAACCATATTTTGCCAATGAAGTGTCTAAAGAAAAGTTGCCAAATTGGTGATAATAGCTAAAAAACTTATCGGATTGTTTATTCCCGCAACCTGTATCAATTAAAACTAATCGATTCCCATCCTCAATAAGCATACTTCGCAAACTCATATCAATTAAATTATTACTGTCTGCCGAATTTGTACGCTGCCAAATTACTTTAGGAACAACTCCAAACATAGCGCCACCATCTAATTTAAAGTTCCCAGTTTCAATAGGATATATTGTCATTCCTTAGTATTTTTTCTTTAAAAAATTTGTTTAACAAATAAATAATACCTTTCACAAACAAGGTTTTTTCAATTTTACAAATTAAGTTATTTTGTGCTTAACAATATGTTAAAAAAAACAAAAAACCAACATATAAATGTTGGTTTTTTTGGAGGCGTCGAGCGGACTCGAACCGCTGTAGGAGCTTTTGCAGAGCCCAGCCTAGCCACTCGGCCACGACGCCTTAATTGGATTGCAAATTTACATAAATTAAATAAGTTCGCAATTTTTTTTTGTTGAATATTGTATTATTATAAATCCTTTCTTCTTTTTGTCATTTCAATTGTTACCATAGCAACATTACCTCCAATTGGTGGGTTAATTTTTGAGACCTCTACTTTAGCTAATTTAACAATGGGAATTTCAACTAAAATTCTATCTAAAATTCGCTTTGCCACTTCTTCTAACAACTTAGATCGTATTGCCATTTCTTGCTTTACAATTAGGTTTAAATGCACATAATCAACAGTATACGCTAAATCATCGGTTCTTGCAGGTTTTGATAAATCTGCCTTAACAGCAATATCTATACGGTAATCTGATCCAATTTTTCCTTCTTCAATTAAACATCCGTGATAAGCATAAACACGAATGTTTTTTACTTTAATGGTTCCCATTGATTATTGTTTTTCACAAAGATAGTTTGTTTTACCTTTTTAAACTATACTTTTTACATTTGGAATTCAACGGTTTGTTTAATCTCTTTTTTCTAATGTTTACTTCAAAAAAGCTAGCAGTAAAAACCTATATAGAAAGGAAACTCCCAAAATCATTTTAATTTTAACAAGAAACCTGTTTTTACAGTATTGCACTTGCTTTTATACTGTATTGAGAAAAAAATTGATATTTTTGTGCCTTATTAGCATTGAAATTATGAGTGAAGAAAAAAAATCTCTAAACTTTTTAGAACAAATCATTGAAGATGATTTAGCAAGTGGTTTATTAAAGGAAAAACTACGTTTTAGATTTCCACCAGAACCTAATGGATATTTACATATTGGTCACGCAGCATCAATTTGTTTAAATTTTGGTTTGGGTCAAAAGTACAATGCCCCTGTTAACTTACGTTTTGACGATACTAACCCCGCTAAAGAAGAGCAAGAATATGTAGATGCTATTCAGGAAGACATAAAATGGTTAGGTTTTCAATGGGATAAAGTATTGTATTCTTCCGATTATTTTCAGCAATTATTTGATTGGGCAGTTGAATTAATCAAAGAAAGGAAAGCCTATGTTGACGATCAAACATCAGAACAAATGGCAGCTCAAAAAGGTACACCTACTGAAGTTGGAACTAATAGCCCATTTAGAGACAGAAGCATTGAAGAGAATATAGATTTGTTTATGCGTATGAAAAATGGTGAGTTTGATGAAGGAACTCATGTTTTACGTGCTAAAATTGATATGACACATACCAATATGCATATGCGTGATCCAATTATGTACCGAATTTTGAAAAAACATCACCATAGAACTGGAGATGATTGGTGTATTTACCCAATGTACGACTGGACACACGGTGAAAGTGATTATTTAGAACAAATTTCACACTCTATTTGCACCTTAGAATTTAAAAGCCATAGAGATTTATATGATTGGTATGTAGATCAAGTATATAACTCTAGTTTATTACGACCTAAACAACGTGAGTTTGCTCGAAGAAATTTGAGTTATACGGTTATGAGTAAACGTAAATTACTACAGCTGGTGGAAGAAGGTATGGTTGATGGATGGGACGACCCTCGTATGCCAACTATTTCAGGTCTACGCCGTAGAGGATATTCGCCTGAATCTATTAGAAACTTTAGTGAAATTGCAGGTATTGCTAAACGTGATAATGTTACCGATGTTGCATTGTTAGAATACTGTATTAAAGATCATTTAAACAAAACTGCACCACGTGTAATGGCTGTTTTAAATCCTGTTAAAGTTGTAATTACCAATTATCCTGAAGGTGAAGAAGAATGGTTAACTGCCGAAAACAATCAGGAAGATGAAAATGCTGGCTTTAGAAAAGTTCCTTTTAGTAGAGAAATTTATATTGAAAAGGAAGATTTTAGAGAAGAAGCAAATAAGAAATTCTTTAGATTAAAACTTGGGAAAGAAGTTAGATTAAAGAACGCCTATATAATTAAAGCTGAAAGCTGTATTAAAGACGAAAATGGTGAAGTAACAGAAATACATTGTACATATGATGCGGATAGTAGAAGTGGAAGTGGAACCGAAGCTAGTAAGCGTAGAGTAAAAGGAACGCTACACTGGGTATCAATAAAACACGCTTTAAAAGCACAAGTAAATGTGTATGATCGCTTATTTTTAGATGAAGCCCCTGATGGACATAAAGACAAGGATTTTAAAGACTTTTTAAATCCAAATTCATTAAACGTTATTAATGCCTTTGTGGAACCTAGTTTAAAAACAGGAAAGGTTTTAGATAGATTTCAATTTCAACGTTTAGGGTATTTTTGCGTTGATAAATCTTCAACTGAAGAAAATTTAATTTTCAATCGTACTGTCCCTTTAAGAGATAGTTGGGCAAAAATGGAAAAATAAAATAAACCTTATATAAACAAAGTAATTCATATCAGAGGTTTTAAATATTACAAGTTTAACGATAAACACTACAGAAAAACTTGTAGAGGTTATTTGGTGGTTAAAGTTTAATTAATAACCAATGTTTTTAAAATAGCTTCTATTTCAAACATATAATCGCGTTTATTAATTGATGGTGCGTAAGTTAATCCTTCAACAACAACCAACCTGTTATTAGGTTTATCAAGTACCGTATAACTTAAAAAAGGACCGGCCATATAAACTCCCTTAACTTCCCATTTTCCTCGGGTTTCAAAAGCTTTTCTTTCTTTAAATTCAACTTCAAATATATGGGGAGTATATGCTTCTTCGGTAATCATATGTGAACCTTCTACTTGACCAGGAATATATTTTTTGCCAAAAGCGTTTCTTATTGACACAATATTATTGCCGTTTTCATCACCTTCTGAAGTAATGGGAACTGTATATGTAAAAATCTCCATACTATTGCCTCCGCCTAAGTGATAACGATACCAGGTCATTTCGCCATTGTCTTCAACTTTACTATAAGTTCGTGGAATTTTTATGGAATAACCTTGTTTATTGAATGTTTTAATTTTTTCAGGATTCCAATATTTTTTTAAAATTTTTCGTTGAACAGAAATAAGATCTGCTTTTTTAAAAACAGAAATTATTTTTTTACTATTCTCTTGAATAAGTTTTATAATTTCCTTAGTTGTTTTACCTGTAATTGTTATTATTTTTTGAGGAGAAGCATAAACATTACCTGATATATTAAATAAATTTTCTTTTCCAATTCCAATTTTTAACACACTTCTTGTAGCTCTAAACAAACTTCCAAAATTATCGGGTGATACTTGAGAAACTTCAAACTTTGATTCAGGCTGCGGTAAGGCTAAAACAGGTTCAGCAACTATTTTACGAATTTCATCACCAAGCTCGCCTTGCCATTCACTGTTCTTCATTACAACTAATAAATGGTTTATACGTCCGTTTGCCTCTTTTAACACCTTCTTTTGAGGTCCAGATTCACAACTAATTAGGGTTGCAATTACTGTTAAAAAAACTATTATTTTTTTCATTTGCTAAATATTTTTAATTGAGTTCCTGGTTTTAGATTTCTAATTCCCCAATTATCGTTCCACTCTTTAATATCTTGAACCGAAACATTGGAAAATTTTTGAGCTATAACCCATAAGGATTCGCCAGATTTTACCGTATAAATTTTGTGTGACCCAGATGGAACAATTTTTTTAGTTTTTAATGGTGTTTTTTTAGTAGGTTTTGATGTAGATACTTTATCTGATCTTTTCGGATAAATTGTTAAACGCTGACCGACACGTAAGCGTGTACTTCGCATATTATTCCAACGTTTAATACTGCTAATAGAAACTCCATATCTATTCGCAATTTTACCTAAATAATCTCCACTTCGTACTTTGTACCGAATTCGATCATTCATTTCAAAGTATTTAGGCAGTGGTTTCTCTCGTTTTGCATCTTCAGCTTCAGCAAAGGCATAAATTTGTTGTTCGTTTGCTAAAAAGTTACCTGTTGATTCAATAGGCAAAGTAAGTGTGTAATTTTTTCCTTTTATGTAAGGAATAATATCTAATTTATATTGCGGATTCAAAAACTGAAGTAACTCAATATCAACACCTAAAGTTTCATAAATTTGTTCGAAGGTTAATTGCCGCTTTACCTGTATTGTATCTGTTTTAAAATATGGTAATGCACTTTTTTTTGCTTTAATCTTGTGTTCATTAGCATATTCAAAAATATACAATGTAGCATAAAAAGCTGGGACATAACCAGCTGTTTCTCTTGGTAAATTATGACGAATATTCCAATAATTTGTATTGCCATTTGACCTGCGAATAGCCCTACTTACATTTCCCGGACCTGAATTATACGCAGCTAAAGCCAAATCCCAATCACCAAATATTTTGTACAAACTTGCCAAATATTTACAAGCTGCCTCCGTAGCTCGGTATGGATCTGATCGTTCGTCAACATAAGAGCTCACATTTAAATCAAATTGTTTTCCTGTTTGATACATAAATTGCCATAATCCGGTTGCGCCAACTCTTGATCGAGCTCTTGGTTTTAAAGCCGATTCAACTATGGCCAAGTATTTCACTTCCAATGGAATATCATAGTTGGCCAATTGCTCTTCAAACATTGGGAAATAGAATCGAGCTTTCTCCATCAATCCTGAAAAAGAGGATTTTCTACGTTTTAAATAGGTTTTTATTATTTGTTCTAATTGCTTATTGTATTCAATATGAAAAGGTGTTTTACTATCTAATAATTTTAACCTTTCTTTTAATAATTCGGTTGGCAATTCTTCTAAATCTGTTATTAAAATTTCATCATCTCTTAAAACATATTGAATGGTATCGTACAAGGGAGATTTTATAAGTTCGTTTAGCCATAAACTATCAATTAACGTAGCTTCATTATTTATTTTTAAGGTTAAAGAATCTATTTTTTTAATAAACAAAGTATCCTTGTTTGAAAATAATTCTTTAGTATCTTCAATTTTTTCAAGTTTCAATGTGTCAATTTCTGTTTGGGAATATCCAATACTAAACAACAATAAGAATATAAAAGTTAGTTTATTCATTCAACTATTAATCATTTAACAATTTTGAAATTTCATCTAAATTTGGAGCTAATATAATTTCAATTCGTCTGTTTTTTGCCTTTCCTTTATTGGTTTTATTTGATTCTATTGGTAAATATTCACTTCTTCCTGCAGCAGTAATTTGGGTTGGATTTACACGTTTGTTTTGTAATATCCTAACAATTGCAGTTGCTCGTTTTACTGATAAATCCCAATTATCAATTAAGGTTGTTCCGTTGTATGGAACATTATCTGTATGTCCTTCAATTAATACATGTATCTCATTATTTTTAGACAAAACCTGCGCCAGTTGTTCTACCGCTTTTTTACCTTCAATGCCAACTGCCCAACTTCCTGAATTAAATAATAACTTATTCTCCATTGACACATAAATTTTCCCATTTTTATGTTCTACTGTTAATCCTTTTCCTTCAAAATTATGCAACGCTTTTGAAACAGCGTTTTTTAATTGTTGCATTTGAGCTTCTTTAGCATCTATTAACCTTTTAAGTTCACTTATTTCTTGAGAACGTTGCTCTAGTTCTCTCTGAAGTTTTTCAAGTCGCTTACTTTCTATCAACAACGTTTTTTCTTTTTCTTCCAGTTTCTCCAATAAGTCCTGATTTTTTTTAGATTGCTCTGCTAATTTTTTAGAACTTTGGGTTGAAAGAACTTTGTAAGATTCATCCAAATTGTTGTAACTATTTTTAAGAGCTACAAATTCATCGTCTAAAAGCTGCTTTTCAATTAATAAATTGTCAAACTCGTTTTGAAGATTTTCAAAATTAATTTCAAGTTCCTTTTTAGCTGCTAACAAATTTTCTTTCTCATTAATCAATTCTGAATTTACACTTCGCACTTTGTTATATTTTGATTCTAATTCCTGATATACTTTTTTAGAAACACAAGAAGTCAACATGGTTACAACAATAAATAAACTGATTTTTTTTAACATAATTATTTTAATTTTATGAATCGATTTCAACCACTATTGGACAATGATCAGAATGTTTAGCTTCTGGTAAAATGTAGGCTCTTTTAATTTGGTCTTTCATAGGTTCGCTTACCAAGTTATAATCAATGCGCCACCCTTTGTTATTATTTCTAGCATTTGCTCTGTAACTCCACCAACTATAATGATGGGGTTCTTTATTTAGAAAACGAAAAGAATCAATAAAACCACTGTCTATAAAGTTTCCTAGCCATTCTCTTTCAACAGGTAAAAACCCTGAAACACCTTTCATTTTCGGATTATGAATATCAATTTCTTGGTGGCAAATATTATAATCTCCACAAATAATCATGTTCGGAATTTCTTTTTTCAAGTTATTCACATACTCCTGAAATTGAGCCATATAATTTAACTTAAAATCCAATCGAGCATCATTGGTGCCTGATGGTAAATACAAGCTCATTACTGAAACCTTGTCAAAATCTAAACGAAGATTTCGACCTTCAAAGTCCATAGTTTCAATTCCTGTACCATATTCCACATGTTTAGGTTCAATTTTTGATAAAATTGCTACACTACTGTATCCTTTTTTCTGAGCAGAAAACCAATAATGGAAAGGGTAGCCAGCTTCTTCAAATACCGCTAAATCTAATTGCTCTTTATGCGCCTTTGTTTCTTGAATACAAATTACATCGGGGTTTGCGGCTTCTAGCCATTCAATGAACCCCTTTTTTAAAGCTGCTCTAATACCGTTTACATTGTATGATATTATTTTCATTCTTTGTTCTTTTTGTATTTTTCTCTTAATTGTCTTCGTTTTACTTTGTTAGATGCTGTTCTTGGTAAGCTATCAATGCTGACTAAATTTTTTAATTTAAATAACGGATTTAACTGTTTTTTAATCACATTTTTAGCCTCATTAAATTTTTCTTCTGAAGTTTTTTTTGAAAATTTTTCAACATAAAAAACTATCAATTCGTTAGGGCCACCTCCAATTGGAGGAACAGCAATTGCAGCACTTTCTTTAATGAAATCTAATTTATTCAAAACCGATTCAATTTGAATAGAACTCACCTTTATTCCACCTAAATTCATAGCGTCATCAACCCTTCCCTGAGCTGTATAATAACCGTTTTCTATCTCTTCCATTTGATCGCCATGGCGACGTAATAAGTTTCCTTTATACGTTGGAGTATCCTTATAATAAACCTCGAAATGATTTCTATTCAGCAAGGTATTTGACAATCCTAAAATAGGTGGAATTAAAAATACTTCCCCTTTTTTAGCTTCCTCATTTTCATCATTTAATAAAACAAATTCACCCCCCAACGCCTGACTTGAAAATGTACTTGGAATGTTTTCCTGCACAACCGTACTTGTAACATAACCACCACCTATTTCCGTACCACCACAATATTCAATTACTGGTTTATTGTTGGCTAAATGCATTAAATATTCCATTTCAGTAGGGTTCGAAACCTCACCAGTTGAACTAAAACATTTAATATTGTCCCAGTCAAATGATTCCATACATTTTGAGTTTTTCCAATAATTTACAAAACTTGGAATTACACCTAACATAGTGGTTTTAGTATTTTGAATGAAATTACCAAAACCTTTACCCATTGGTGCTCCGTAATACAATGCTATACTTGCTTTATTTATTAGTGAAGCAAAAACCAACCAAGGTCCCATCATCCAACCTAAATTGGTTGGCCAACAAACCACATCGTTTTGCTGAATATTATGATGGTAATAGCCATCGCTTGCGCTTTTTATAGGTGTTGTATGTGTCCATGGAATTGCTTTTGGCTCACCTGTTGTTCCAGAAGAAAACAGTATAGTAATAATATCGTTAGGTTTTTGAACTACCGATTCAAACGACGTTTTTTTGCTTAAAAAATCATCCCAAAGCTGATCGTTTTTACGTAATTCAACTTTTTCTTCTGAAGTATTTATTACAATTGCTGAGGGTGCATTAGCATCTTTAACTTTTGAATATAAAGGCAACAATTTACCTGCTCTTTGAATTACATTTTGAGTAAAAACCAGTTTTGGTTTTGCTATATTAAACCGTACAGAAATTTCATTTGAAGTAAAACTATCGGCCACAGTAACAATTGGCATTCCTGCTTTGATACCTGCTAAATAAATTGCAATAGCTTCATAGGTCATTGGCATGTCAATTGCAATATTATCGCCCGTTTTTAAACCTAAGTCTCTCAAAGAATTTGCAATTCTGTTTACTAAAACTTCTAGTTCTTTTTGAGTAATTTTTTGAAGTGGCTTTCCTTCTTCTTGAAAAAGGACTGCGGTTGCATTTTCTCCATTTTGAAAACAGGCGTCAACAATATTGAATTTTGAACCTTTCAACCATTCAGCAACCTCAACACCTTTTTCAACATCTATAATTGAAGTGTATTTTTTTTTGAATGGAATCTGTAAATTTTCAATTGTTTGTTCCCAAAATGTAGCTTTATTTGTAACCGACCATCTCCAAAAATCTTGATAATTTTCAAAACCATATTGTTGCATCATTTTATAAATGTTGCTTTGTTCAATATTTTGTTTTGTTGGTTTCCAAATAAACTTTGTCATAAATTAAAATTCAGGATCTTCTTCAATAATATCATCAAAGTCTTCATTTTCAAGATCCTCTTTTGAGCAATCAATTGTTATAGTTAAATTTTCAGGTTTTTCAAATTCCTCTTGACTAATTCCTAATTCTTCATTGGCATACATTTTTTTGTGGTACAATGCCCAAATTGGCAAAGCCATTGATGCTCCTTGACCTTTTTCAATTCCAAAGAAATGTGCCGCCCTGTCTTCAGCTCCAACCCAAACACCTGTCGCTAAATTTGGAACAATTCCCATAAACCAACCATCTGATTGATTTTGAGTGGTTCCTGTTTTCCCTGCAATTGGATTGGTAAATTCATATGGATAACCTGTTGCGATATTATCGGGATATTTACCCCACTTTGTCCTCAACCTAATACCTGATCCTGCTTCTGTAACACCTTCTAGTAAATTAATTATAACATAAGCCGACTCTTCACTTAAAACCTCTTTTGATTTTGGTAAAAATTGTTCTAAAACTGTTCCATTTTTATCTTCAATTTTTAAAATCATCATTGGTTCAACCTGCAAACCTTTATTAGCAAATGTGCTATAAGCTCCAACCATTTCAAATAATGATAAATCTACAGTTCCTAAAGCAATAGCCGGCACTTCTGGAATTCTAGATTTTATACCAGCGCTTTTTGCCAAGCTTACTACGTTTTTAGGGTTAACCATATCCATTAGCTTAGCTGTAATGACATTTACTGATCCTGCTAATGCAGCTTTTAAAGTTAACTCACCTCCGTACTTTTCACCTGAATTTTTAGGAGTCCAATCTTCTGGCATACCATATTTTTCTTTGGGGATGGTATACAATGTATTTGGATATTTTTCACAAGGTGAAAGGTTTAACTGGTTAATAGCTGTTGCGTATACAAACGGCTTAAATGTTGAACCTACCTGGCGTTTTTGCTGTTTTACAGCATCAAACTGAAAATGTTTGTAATTAATACCACCAACCCAAGCTTTAACATGACCTGTTTGCGGCTCAACAGACAAAACACCTGTTCTTAAAAAATGTTTGTAATAAAAAATAGAATCTTTTGGAGACATTATGGTGTCAATAGTTCCTCCCCATGAGAAAACTTTCATATTGGTTTTCTTATTGAATGAAGCTATGATTTCTTTTTCAGAAGCACCTTTTTTCTTCATTCTTTTCCAACGATTGGAACGTTTCATTGCTAGTAAAATGGTGTTATCAATATCTATTTTTTCTAAATCGTAAAAAGGAGCTATTATATTTTCTTTATGTTCTTTAAAAAAAGATTTTTGTAAATTTGACATATGCTCTTTCATTGCTTCTTCGGCATAATTTTGCATTCGTGAATCCAGGGTTACATAAATTTTAAGACCGTCTCTATGTAAATTATAAGAAGTTCCGTCTGGTTTTGGATTGTTTTTAATCCATTTTTTCATAAAATCACGTAAGTATTCTCTAAAATAGGTTGCTGAACCCTCGCTATGACCTTCTCTATGAATATCTAATCCTAAATCCCTTAATTGAATTGAATCTTTTTGAGCCTTATCAATGAAGTCATTCTTAAACATTTGCCCAAGAACTGTATTTCTTCGATTTTTCACTTTTTCTTCTCTCCTTAAAGGATTGAAATAAGAGGCGTTTTTTAACATACCTACTAACATTGCCGACTCTGAAATAGTTAATTCAATAGGTTCTTTTCCGAAGTATATTCTTGAGGCTGAACGAATTCCAACAGCTAAGTTCAAAAAATCGTACTTGTTTAAGTACATGGTTAAAATTTCCTGTTTAGTGTACTGACGTTCTAATCGAATTGCAATCACATATTCTTTTACTTTTTGACCTATACGCTGTACAATATTTTTAGACCCTTCACCATGAAATAATAACTTTGCTAATTGTTGGGTAATAGTACTTCCTCCCCCATCTTTTCCCATTTTAACAATAGCTCTGATTGTAGCTTTAAAATCAATTCCTGAATGATCAAAAAATCGTTCATCTTCAGTTGCCACCAATGCTTTTATTAAATTTTTAGGGAGATCTTTATATTTAACAGGTGTACGATTTTCATAAGCATATTTCCCCAAAGTTTTACCGTCAATTGAAATAACTTCAGTAGCTAAATTATTTTCAGGATTTTCAAGTTCTTCAAAAGTTGGTAACGTTCCAAAGGCACCCCAAGAAGCTAATAAAAATATAAATATTACTGTAAAAATTCCTCCTAAAATGGTTCCCCAAAACCATTTAATATATTTTGTAAATGAATTTTCTAACGTTTTCTTTTTTACCATTATTCTATATTTTCTATGCTTAACCCAACATCTGTAATACCTTGTAATGGTTTTTCACCTTTAATATCATTGATACCGCGTGTTGCGTGTTGAATTGTAAAGTTGTAGTTTCCTTTTTGATTAAAAACTACATTTTCTTTATAAAAAAGTTTATTTTCTTTGATGTCACTAAAACCTGAACCTAACCAATTTCCTGAAGCATCAGTCATTTCGTATTCCAAAGTATCAACTACTTTAATGCCGCCAGGAAATTTAATATTTGTGATAAGGTATAAAGAACTGAATTCGTAATTTTTATTATTCCTTATATTAATAAACACATTTTTCAAAGAAATAGTATCTATATTGTTTACAATAAATTCAATTTTATTATTAGAATGCCATTGGTTATTTTCAATAGGTTTATATGTATTGTAAACTTCATTTGAATTGCAGGAAACAACAAATATAGTACCAATTATAATAAATAATTTACGCATTGCCGTTTGTATTGGTGTTTTTTCTTGGAGGTTTTCTCCTTTTATTATTTTTATTATTCTTAGGCTTATTAGAGGCGCTATCTTGATTTGTTGAACCAGACTTTTTCTTCTTAATCTCTTTATTTTGATTTGATACAGAAACTCTTCTGTTTGGATTGGGTTTTCTTTTTTTTCTTTTACGTTTCTTTTTTTGTTTAGGAGCGTCAAATCTTGTTAAACTATCTTGCCCAACAACATCTTCAAAATCATTCTTCTTAGTATCTACATCATCAGATTCATAGTCTTCTAGTGAAGAAATTATTTCGCCATTTTTATTAATCTCAATTATTTCTTTTACCTGATCAACAGTAAGTTTAAACCACTTAGATCTTTCTTGCTTATAGGTATACCAAAAAAGTCCTTTAAAAATATCCATTTTAACAAAAACTGCCGGTCCTTTTTCAGTGTTTAAAATAATATCTTGCTTTGGAAAACTTGCTAAAGCGTCTAAATAAGTGTCTAGTTCATAATTTAAACAACACTTTAATTTTCCACACTGACCGGCTAATTTTTGAGGATTTAACGACAATTGTTGATAGCGTGCAGCCGCTGTGTTAACCTTTCGTAAATCGGTTAACCAAGTAGAACAACACAATTCTCTACCGCAAGAACCTACACCTCCCAAACGAGCAGCCTCCTGACGTAAACCCACTTGCTTCATTTCAATACGAATACTAAAAGCACTAGCTAAATCTCTAATTAATTGTCTAAAATCAACTCTATCATCAGCGGTGTAATAAAAGGTCGCTTTGTTTCCATCACCTTGATATTCAACATCTGAAAGTTTCATTTGTAAGCCTAAACGACCTAAAATTTCACGACCTCTGTATTGTGTGTCATATTCTTTAGCGCGGGCAGCCTTCCAAATATCTATATCTTTTTGAGAAGCTTTTCGGTATATTTTTTTTATTTCTTCGCTATTGATATCAATACCTTTTTTCTTTAACTGCACCTTAACCAATTCCCCGGTAAGAGATACTATTCCAACATCATGGCCAGGATTTCCTTCCACAGCTAAAACATCACCAATTGAAATTTTAAGTTCATCAACATTGCGATAAAAATGTTTACGCCCATTTTTAAAACGAACTTCAACCACATTTACCGGTTTTTGCCCTGTAGGAATTGCCATGTTGGAAAGCCAATCAAAAACGGAAAGTTTTTCACAACTTCCTGATTCACAACTTCCATTACTTTTACAACCTTTAGGCGCGGTATTTATATCTGAAGAGCAACTATTACAGCTCATATATAAGTTTATTAATTGTTAGGTGAAAATTTAACTGAATTCTCACGAATTTGTAAAGATATAATTATTATTACTAACAGTAAAACGTTCAAAAATGAATTTTACGTTTGCTTTACGTCAATAATTTTAACCGGACAAGCTTCTTTAGCCTTCATACTATCATTAAAAATAGTCTCATCAGGAGATTTTATAGTAAAAAAACCTTTTTTTTCTTTTGAATGAAGCAGAACAGATTTCCCGTCTTTTTTAGACATTTGAAACTGAGCAGGAGCCAATTCGACACAGTAATTACAACCAATACATTTTGCTCTTTGTAATGTAATAATTACCATTTAAGCTTCTACTTTGTTTTCAACAATTTTATACAATTTATCTGAAGGACGAATTCTAAATTTTAATGGTATGGTTATCGAATCTCCTTTACAGCCTTTTTCGCCTTTTTCATCATTCACAAACATTTCTGCAACCTCCATTTCTTGCGCTCCTGTTGTGGGTCCTGTAATTAAAATAGTATCACCAACTGTAATATCGTAGGCTTCAATTTTAAATTCTCCAATATTTGCTTTCGGAAAATAGTGCATTCCTTTTCCTAAATACACTTTCTTTTGCGTGGCATGACTTCCAGACCCTTTACTCCATTCACCTAATTGTTGACCTAAATAATAACCACTCCAAAATCCACGATTGTAAACTTTTTCTAGTTCCTTCATCCAAGTAATTACCTTTTCTTTACTATAGGTTCCTTCTTCAATACTGTCAATTGCATCCCGGTAACATTTAATAACTTTTGCTACATATTCTGGCGCTCTACCTCTTCCTTCTATTTTTAAAACTTTAATTCCAGCATCAACAATTTCATTTAAAAAATCTATAGTACATAAATCTTTTGGAGACATAATATACTCATTATCTAACTCCATTTCAACACCTGTTTCCTGATCAATAACTGTATATTTTTTTCTACAATTTTGTTTACAGGCACCTCTATTAGCCGATGAATTATGATTGTGTAAACTCATATAACATTTTCCTGAAACCGCCATACACAAAGCACCATGTCCGAAAATTTCAATCTCCATCAAATTTCCTGAAGGTCCACGAACATCGTCTTTTACAATTTGCTGGGTTATCTTTTTCACCTGGCGTAAACTCAACTCTCTACTTAACACCATTGTATCGGCAAACATGGCGTAAAATTTAACTGTTTCAATATTTGTAATATTAATTTGAGTTGAAATATGCACTTCCATTCCAATAGCTCTTGCCGAGGCAATTACTGCCTGATCCATAGCAATTACAGCTGTAATACCTGCATTTTTTGCTTTTTGAAGTAAGGTTTTTACAATGGTTAAATCGTGATCGTATATTATTGTATTTAAAGTAAGGTATGTCCTTACATTTTTAGCTTTACATCGATTGGAAATTTCTTGCAAATCGTCTAATGTGAAATTTATTGACGCTCTGGCTCTCATATTTAATTGTTCCACACCAAAATAAATTGAATCTGCACCATTATCTAATGCAGCTTGTAGCGATTCAAAGTTTCCGGCAGGAGCCATTAATTCAATTTTCCCTGTTATAGTCATTATTTTCGATTTTTTGCAAAACTACATATTTTCTTATAACTAATGGTAATTCAGTTGAATAATCGTTTTTTAACAAAAAAATATTTATTTGTTAATTTTGTTTTAATCTTGTTGGTTTGTCGTCAATTTTTACAAAATTTGCAATATTATTAAAAATAAAAAAATAGAAAAATGAAAGTCGCTGTAGTAGGTGCTACCGGAATGGTAGGAAACGTAATGTTACAAGTTTTAAAGGAAAGAAATTTTCCAATTACTAAATTATTATTGGTTGCATCAGAAAGATCTAAGGGTAAACAAATAGAATATAAAGGAGAAACACATACTGTTATAGGATTACAAGATGCTGTTGATGCCAAACCTGATATTGCATTATTTTCGGCTGGTGGAAGCACTTCAGAAGAATGGGCTCCAAAGTTTGCTAAAGCTGGTTGTACTGTAGTTGACAACTCATCAGCTTGGAGAATGGATCCAACTAAAAAATTAGTAGTTCCTGAAATTAATGGCGATGTTTTAACTGCTGAAGATAAAATTATTGCAAACCCAAACTGTTCAACTATTCAAATGGTATTGGCTTTAGCTCCATTACATAGAAAATATAAAATGAAACGTTTAGTTGTTTCAACTTATCAATCAGTTTCTGGTACTGGCGTACAAGCTGTTGCTCAATTAGATAATGAAGAAAAAGGAATTAAAGGAGATATGGCCTATAACTATCCTATTTACAGAAACGCTATTCCTCATTGTGATGTGTTTTTAGAAAATGGATACACTAAAGAAGAAATGAAATTAGTGAAAGAACCTAAAAAGATTTTAGGTGATGATTCTTTCTCTGTAACTGCAACAGCGGTTCGTATTCCAACTGCTGGAGGACACTCTGAATCAGTGAATGTACAATTTGAAAATGATTATGATTTAGCCGAAGTTCGTGAATTATTAAGTAATACTCCAGGCATAATTGTTGAAGATGATTTAGATAACAATATATACCCAATGCCAATTAACGCTCATAATAAAGATGAGGTTTTTGTAGGAAGAATTAGAAGAGATGAATCTCAGCCAAATACGTTAAATATGTGGGTTGTTGCCGATAACTTGCGTAAAGGAGCTGCCACAAATACAATTCAAATTGCTGAATATTTAATTGAAAATAATTTAGTTTAATATAATTATTTACCTGAAAAATAAAAAAGCCGCACAATGTGCGGCTTTTTTATTGAGGTTCTTTGAAATTTATTTATCTACTCCTAATACGTTTTTAATAATTTCCTCAAATTGAGTTTTTGGTAAAGCTCCCTGTGCCATTTGAGGCTCACCGTTTTTAGGCACAAACAAAATTGAAGGAATACTTCTTATTCCAAAAGCAGCCGCTAATTCTTGTTCAGCTTCAGTATCAATTTTAAATACATTTACTTTTCCTTTATACTCTTCACCTAATTGTTCCAAAACAGGAGCAACTGCCTTACAGGGTCCACACCAATCTGCATAAAAATCAATTACACAAGGTAATTCACCTTCAAACTTCCAATCTTTATTTTTTTCGAAATTAAAAACTTTTTCTAAAAAAGTTTCTTTTGTTAATAATTCTGTCATCTTTTTATATTTATATAATTTTTAAGGCAAATACTATACCATCCTTTTTGACGACAAAGTGACATAAAATCTTACAAAACTAGAGTAACAAAAGTTACAACTGTAATTAATCTCATAACTTAACGTGTCAAGTTGTTTTATAATAACTAAAACTTTTTATTATCATTCAAAATTAACATTGATTTTGAGTGTACTTATTGGTCTAATTTTTTTTTCACCTAATACCTCTACGGTATGAGTAACTACTGAATTTATGAGGGTTAAAGGAAAAATAAGCAATATATTTTCTTTAAATACTCACAATGAGATAGTTACAGATTTTATACTGCTAATAAATGGAAAGGATTCGCACTTATATTAGGTGCTCTAATATCGGTAAAATATTACTCTATTCCATAAAATATATGATATTTTATGGATTGGGCTAGCAACTGTTGTAGCTGTTTTTAGTGTATAATATCTAGTCTAAATTTAAAACACTGTTTTAAATCTTAAATAAATATTAAAATGAAGGACTTATTCATTCGAATAGGTCTTTTTTAGTTAGGTTTGCCTAAATTTTTTATAATTAATAACCAATGAAAAAATTAATATTTATAACACTTATTGGAATTTTTATGTTTTCCTGTAAAAAAACCGATACTCTAAAAACAGTAGAATTGAATTATCCTACCACAAAAAAAGTTGATACAGTTACCAATTATTTTGGCACCAATGTTCCAGACCCTTACCGATGGCTTGAAGACGATATGTCTGAAGAAACTGGCAATTGGGTTAAAGAACAAAACAAAGTAACATTTGATTATTTATCTAATATCCCTTATCGTGATGAATTAAAAAATCGATTGGAAAAATTATGGAATTACGAAAAAATTGGATCACCATTTAAAGAGGGAGATTATACTTATTTTTATAAAAATGATGGTTTACAAAACCAATATGTTTTATACCGCTTTAAAAATGAAGAAGATCCTGAAGTGTTTTTAGACCCTAATACTTTTTCAGAAGATGGCACTACATCACTGGGTGGATTGTCTTTTTCAATAGATGGCAAAACAGTTGCTTATGCCATTTCTGAAGGTGGAAGTGATTGGCGTAAAATTATTGTTATGGATGCCATTTCTAAAGAAATAAAGGAAGACACCATAATTGATGTAAAATTCAGTGGAATGTCTTGGAAAGGAAACGAAGGAATCTTTTATTCAAGTTATGATAAACCTAAAGGAAGTGAACTTTCAGCTAAAACCGATCAGCATCGTTTATTTTATCATCAATTAGGAACAAAACAAAGCGATGATAAAATTATTTTTGGGGAGAAAGATAAAAGACGTTATGTAGGTGGAAGTGTTACTGAAGATGGAAAATATTTAATTATTAGTGCAGCAATTTCTACATCAGGAAACGAGTTATATTATAAAGATTTATCCAACCCAAAAAGTAAAATAAAACCAATTATTTTAGGTTTTGATTATGATACATCTGTTTTAGATCATAAAAACGGAAGCTTTATTATGGTTACCAATGTAAATGCTCCAAACAAACGCATTGTAAAAACCAATGTTAATAATGAAGATGTAAAAAATTGGGTAGACATAATTCCTGAAACAAGCAATGTTTTAAATGCTTCCAAAGCGAGTGGGTTTATTTTTACAAAATATATGGTAGATGCTGTTTCTAAAGTAAAGCAATACGATTTTAACGGAAAATTGGTTCGTGATATTGAATTACCTGGCGTTGGAACTGCTAGTGGATTTAGTGGAAAAAAAGATACAGAAACTATTTATTATTCTTTTACCAACTACATTACTCCAGGTTCTATATATTCATTTGTTCCAAAAACAGGAGAATCAAAACTTTATAAAAAACCAGCAATTGATTTTAATGCAGACAATTATGAATCCAAACAAGTTTTCTATACATCAAAAGATGGTACAAAAGTTCCTATGATTATTTCCTATAAAAAAGGAACAGTATTAAACGGAAAAAACCCTACTATTTTATATGGTTATGGAGGTTTCAATATTAGTTTAACTCCATCGTTTAGTATAACAAATTCAGTATGGATGGAACAAGGAGGAGTATATGCCGTTCCAAATCTACGTGGAGGTGGAGAATATGGTAAAAAATGGCATGTTGCGGGCACAAAATTACAAAAGCAAAATGTATTTGACGACTTTATTGCTGCTGCCGAATATTTAATTGAAAACAACTATACTTCTTCAGGTTATTTAGCGATAAGAGGAGGATCAAATGGAGGTTTATTAGTTGGTGCTACAATGACACAAAGACCAGATTTAATGAAAGTAGCTTTACCTGCAGTTGGGGTAATGGATATGTTACGCTATCATACCTTTACAGCCGGTGCTGGTTGGGCATACGATTATGGTACTTCTGAAGATTCTAAAGAAATGTTCGATTATTTATTGGATTATTCGCCAGTACATAATGTTAACAAAAGTATTGAATATCCAGCAACTATGGTAACAACAGGAGACCACGACGATAGAGTTGTGCCGGCACATTCGTTCAAATATGCTGCTGAATTACAAGCAAAGCAGACCGGAAACAATCCAACTTTAATTAGAATTGAAACCAATGCAGGACACGGTGCAGGAACCCCAGTTTCAAAAACAATAGAACAATATGCTGATATTTTTGGTTTTACATTATATAGTATGGGATACAAAGAGTTGCCAAGTAAAACATAAGTAAAAGGATAAATTTTTATAAATAAAAAAACCACTCAATTGAGTGGTTTTTTTATGCTATTTCCAATATTATTGAATTATTAAACGGAATATCATCTCCTGCCTTTTTACCTAATAAGTGGCTACCTATTGGTGATTGTGGTGAAACCACAAAATAAATTTCATTTTCTATAATAACTTGACCTACGCTAATTGCTAAAAAATAATCTCCTTTAGTGGTTTTAATAATGCTACCCAAACAAGCTAATTCGCTAGATTTTTCAATATCAATTTTATCTAAAACTTCCTCCATTTTTTTTAATTCATAAAATTGCTGACTAGCTTTTTCCATTTCTAGCTGAATCATGGCTCTTCCTGTTTCATGCTTATCACCTGCCGAGCTTTTAGCTTCTGAAAGCAAATCGTTTTTGTTTGAAGCTATGCTTTTATTAATTGTGTCACACTTTGTTTTATTAAATTGAACACATTCTTCAAATAATTTTTCCTTAATTTTTAAATAATCCTTCATAAATAAGATTGTAAAAATAACAATTCTTAATTTTGCAATCAATATGAAATTAACTGGAAAACGATATTTAGATTATAGTTCATTCATCAAATTGAATTTTGGAGAACGCGTTCAAAAAATTTCCTTAGACATTGGTTTTTCTTGCCCGAATCGGGATGGATTAAAAGGCTATGGTGGCTGCACGTATTGCAATAATGACACTTTTAATCCTGATTACTGCGAACCTCAAAAAAGCATTCGTGAACAGTTAGAACAAGGCATTTCATTTTTTTCAAGAAAAGGGAAAAACAATAAATACCTAGCATATTTTCAAGCATATACAAACACCTATTCCGATTTTGAATCACTTAAAAAAATGTATGAGGAAGCATTAAGTGTCCCTAAAGTAGTTGGATTGGTTATTGGAACACGACCAGATTGTATTTCAAAAAAAATTATTGATTATTTAGATGAATTATCTAAAACCTATTTTATTTCATTAGAATTTGGTGTTGAAAGTACTAATGAAAAAACACTTTTAGAAGTAAACCGTTGTCATACTTTTGAAGAAACAAAAGCCACTTATGAAATGTGTAAAAACAAAAGATTTCATTTAGGAGCCCATATAATTTTAGGATTACCTAATGAATCTAAAGAAGATTTATTTCAACATGCCATTGAGCTCTCTAAGCTGCCTATTTCAACATTAAAACTGCATCATTTACAAATTGTAAAAAACTCTATTATGGCGGTTCAGTACAAACGTAATCCAGAAAATTTTAACTTATTTACTTCTGAAAATTATATCAACTTTATATCAGAGTTTATCTCTTATTTACGCCCCAATATTGTTATTGAACGCTTTATTAGTGAAGCCCCGCAAAATTTATTAATTGCTCCAAAATGGGGAGGATTAAAAAACTTTGAAATTGTTGCTAAAATTGATAAAAAACTAATTGAAAAGAGTATTTGGCAAGGAAAAAACTACAAGCCTCAAATTCTATAAAAAAGTTGTAACTTTATTCAGTAGCATTTCAAAATTTACATTTTGGACTATTTGGCTTATTTTATTTTATTGGCACTTTTGGCTGAAATACTAGGAACTATTGGAGGTTTTGGTTCTTCATTATTTTTTGTTCCTATAGCTAGTTTCTTTTTAGATTTTCACACAGTTTTAGGTATTACCGCTATTTTTCATGTTTCAAGTAATCTCACAAAAATTGCCTTTTTTAGAAAAGGTTTCGATAAAAAACTAGTTATATGGGTAGGTATTCCGGCAATTATTTTTGTAATAATTGGCGCTTATCTTAGCAAATTTATAACATCTTCAATTTTAGAAATGCTACTTGCTGTTTTTTTAATAGCAACTAGCTTAACTTTATTTATTTTCAAAAAATTAGAAATAAAAACAACTGTAAAAAATTCAATTTTTGGGGGTTCACTTTCAGGTTTAATTGCAGGTATAATTGGAACAGGTGGTGCAATAAGAGGAATTACGCTAGCTTCGTTTGGCTTAAAAATGGAAACCTTTATAATTACTTCAGCTTTTATTGATTTAGGAGTTGATTTTAGCAGAAGTATTATTTATTACACAAATGGATTTGTACATAACCATGATTTATATTTAATACCAATATTATTGGTTGTTAGCATAGTAGGCACCTATATTGGAAAAAAAATTCTAGATTATATTTCAGAAGAAAAATTTAAATCCATTGTACTTGTATTAATATTTATAACAGGTATTATTACATTAACCAAATTAGTTATTATTAATAACTAATTATTTTGTAAGTTTAATGTATGGCTGTACTTATTAAAAATATAGATGAAATGCCTTGGATTTTAATTCCTGGTTTATAAATTTAATTTTCACTTCAATTTTCAATCTATTATTTCGTTTTAAAATTTTATCTTATGCATTCAATTATCGTTTTAGGAGCCGGAATGGTTGGCTCTGCAATAGCCATTGATATGGCTAAAAATCATTCTGTCACAATTACAGATTTTAATCAATTAGCTTTAACAAAAGCGCAACAAAAATGTAATAACTTACAAACAATTCTATTAGACATCACCAATAAAATAGCACTTCAAAAAACTATAAAACCCTTTGATTTGGTAATTTGTGCAGTCCCTGGATTTCTAGGGTTTGAAACTTTAAAAAGCATTATTGAAGTTGAAAAAAATGTGGTGGATATTTCTTTCTTTCCTGAAAATTCATTGGAATTAGACACCTTAGCCAAAGAAAAAAGTGTTACTGCCATTGTTGATTGTGGTGTGGCACCAGGCATGGGAAATATTATTTTAGGATATTATAATGAAAAACTAAAGCTTACCGATTTTGAATGCCTAGTGGGCGGTTTGCCAAAAGTGAAAAAATGGCCGTTTTGCTATAAAGCACCGTTCTCACCTGTTGATGTAATAGAGGAATACACACGCCCAGCACGATATATTGAAAACGGGGTAATGGTAACTAAAGAAGCGTTAACAGATTGCGAATATGTCAATTTTGAAGATGTTGGAACATTAGAATCCTTTAACTCCGATGGATTACGTTCCATCATTTTTACTATGCCACATATAAAAAATATGAAAGAAAAGACACTGCGTTATCCTGGTCATGCAGAATACATTAAAGTGTTAAAAGAAAGTGGTTTTTTTAATGAAAAAAAATTAGTGCTAAATGGAGTTAAGGTTTCCCCCTTAGATTTTACATCCAAAATTTTATTCAACGAATGGAAATTAGATGAAATTGAAGAGGAAATTACAGTAATGCGCATCACTTTAAAAGGAACGACTAAAAACGACAAGGAAAAAACTATTATTTATAATTTACACGATGAATATTGTAAAGAAACAAATATTTCATCAATGTCAAGAACTACTGGTTATACCGCTACTGCAGCTGCAAATCTTTTTTTAAATGGATTATTTAATGAAAAAGGAATCTTTCCGCCTGAATTAGTTGGTAAACACAAGGAATGTTTTGATTATATCGTAAGCTACTTGAAAGAACGTAAAGTACTTTACAACAAAGATGAAAAATAATTTTATATTAAATTTCATTTGTGAATTATAAAAATATTTATAATTTTGTTGAGTGATTAGTCAATTAAACATGAGCAAAAAACAATTACTAATAAGGGTAGCCACTAAACTTTTTGTTGAAAGAGGTTTTCATGCGACACCTACCTCTGCAATTACAAAAGAAGCAGGAATGAGTTCAGGTATTTTATTTCATTATTTTAAAACGAAAGAAGATTTAATTACCCAAATTTATGTTGAATTAAAAAAAGAATATACTAATTCTATTTTAAGAGATATTGAACAATTCAAAGCGGGTAGAAGTAAGATAAGAATGATTTGGTCCAATTCTTGGAATTGGGGACTTAAAAACCCTATAAAATTTGATTTTTTAAGGCAATTAGATAATTCCACATATGTTAATAACGTTAAAAATCATCCTGAAATTATTGCTAATAATAAACTATTTGAGGATTTATTTCAAGAATATACAAATAATCGTTTTATAAGAAATGTTGATATTTATTTTACAATGGATTCAATGTTTGCGCTAATAAATTCTATGGTAAATCATTTAACCCTATACCCTGAACTTAAAGATGACAATTCTTTTATAGAACAAGCTTGGGATATGTTTTATAATTACCTTAAGTTTTAAAAAAACCATCAAAATATTGAGTGATTACTCAGTTAATATTTAATTTTTAAAACAAAATACAACTCAGAAATTAAATTAGATAGTGATCGATATTTAACTATTGAAACATAGCGGTATTGTATGAATTTAATAATTAAAACTCAATTTCTAATTGAACAGCTATTGGAATTTCTTTGATTTTTTTAGAATGAATATTTAAATTAGTAACTGAAATTCCTAATAGACGAACAGAATTCAATACTTTTTCCTGAAACAACAATTCTTTAACAGTTTCTAATAAAACAACTTTTTCTTTTACAAAATACGGGAGTGTCTTACTGCGTGTTTGTGTTTTAAAATCACTGTATTTTAATTTTAAAGTAATTGTTTTCCCCGAAACTTTTAATTTTTTTAATCGCTGTTCAACTTCTTCTGAAATTCCTTCTAATTTTTTCAGCATAAATATTTCAGAGGTCAAATTTTTAGAAAACGTATGTTCTGCTGCTACCGATTTTCGTTCTCTATTTGGTTTTACTTCACTATTATGAATACCTCTAACAATTTTGTAATAATATTCACCAGAATTTTTAAAATGCTCTGTTAAAAATTCCAATGATTTAGTTTTTAAATCTTTCCCATAAAAAATACCTAGTCTGTACATTTTTTGTGTAGTAACTTTTCCAACACCATAAAATTTTTCGATTGGAAGTTCTTCTAAAAAGGATACAACCTGTTCAGGTGATATTGTTTTTTGTCCGTTGGGTTTATTAATATCTGAAGCAATTTTAGCTACAAATTTACTGTTTGAAATTCCAGCTGAAGCATTCAATTTCAGTTCGTAAAAAATTCTTTGCCTGATTTCTCTTGCAATTAATGTTGCTGAAGGATTTCCTTTTTTATTTTCGGTAACATCTAAATAGGCTTCATCCAATGAAAGTGGCTCAACTAAATTGGTATAATCAAAAAAAATCTTTCTAATTTTTTGAGATATTTCATTATATCTATTAAATCGTGGTTTGACAAAAATAAGTTGAGGGCATAATTCTCTGGCTATAACGCCGCTCATCGCAGATCGAACCCCAAACTTACGAGCTTCGTAACTAGCTGCCGAAACTACTCCGCGATCACTAGCGCCACCTACAGCAAGGGGTTTCTCTTTTAATTGAGGATTATCTAATTGCTCTACAGATGCATAAAAAGCATCCATATCAATATGAATTATTTTTTTATATGTAGCATTTTCTTCATTCAACCTAAACAAATATAACAAAGAAAAAGGGTTACAATTGTAACCCTTTCTAAAAAAATATAGTATTAGTAAGTTTAAATAACGCCTAGATCTAACATAGTGTCAGCTACTTTTATAAATCCAGCAATATTTGCACCTTTAACATAATCAATATACCCGTTCTCTTGTGTTCCATATTTTTCACAAGCAATATGAATTGAAGTCATTATTTGCAATAATTTAGCATCAACCTCTTCATTTGTCCAATTAATTTTCATGGCATTTTGAGTCATTTCTAATCCAGATACAGCTACTCCACCAGCATTCGCAGCTTTTCCAGGAGCAAATGGAATTAATTTTTTTTGAAATTCAAATATAGCTTCTGGTGTACAACCCATATTTGAAACTTCAACAACATATTTTACACCATTTTTTGATAGTAATTCAGCATCCTCTCCGTTCAATTCATTTTGAATAGCCGAAGGCATTGCAATATCACAAGGAATTTCCCAAGGTTTTTTACCCGGAACAAATTTAGCTTCAGGAAATTCTTCAATATATGGTGAAACAATATCATTATTAGAAGCTCTTAGCTCTAATAAATATTCTATTTTCTCCTCATCTAATCCATCTTTATCATAGATATAACCATCAGGTCCAGAAATAGTCACTACTTTACCTCCTAATTCTGTTACTTTTAGTGCAACTCCCCAAGCCACATTCCCAAAACCAGAAACTGTAACAGTTTTCCCTTTAAATGAATCATTGTTTGTTTTCAACATTTCATCAGCAAAATAGGTTGCACCAAAGCCTGTTGCTTCAGGACGAATTAATGATCCACCCCAATTTAAACCTTTACCAGTTAAAACTCCGGCATTTTCCATTTGAAGTTTTTTGTACATTCCGTACATAAAACCAATTTCTCTTCCTCCAGTACCAATATCACCAGCAGGAACATCGGTATTTGGTCCAATAACACGCCATAACTCAAGCATAAATGCCTGACAAAAACGCATGATTTCAGCATCTGATTTACCTTTTGGATTAAAATCTGACCCCCCTTTTCCTCCTCCCATTGGAAGTGTAGTTAAAGCATTTTTAAATATTTGTTCAAAGCCTAAAAACTTTAAAATACTCAAATTAACACTTGGGTGTAAACGAATCCCTCCTTTGTACGGACCAATAGCATTATTAAACTGAACACGGTAACCAATATTAACTTGCACATTTCCAGCATCATCTAACCAAGAAACTCTAAAGGTTAAAATACGGTCAGGTTCAACTAAGCGTTCAATAATTTTTGCAGCTTCATATTGTGGGTTTTGGTTATAAACCTCTTCAATAGATTCTAGCACTTCATGCACTGCTTGCAAATATTCTTTTTCACCTGGATGTTTAGCTTCCAGACTATTCATGATATTAGTTACATTCATAATTTTAGATATAATTTAGGTGTAATATTTTATGTTATAAATTGAAAGTAAATTTAAGTTTTTATTCATTCTTAAAGATATTATTTTACTTAAATTTAATGTACTATTTATTACTTTATTAATTTGATTTTTAACTATTTATCTTTTTTTACATAAACCCATCAGGTGGTAATTCATCAATAGATTCTTCCAAAGAATCTTTATGGTTTATAGGTTGAATTCCCTCCTTAAAAATGGCAGCTCTATTTAATTTCCCGTCAACTAAAATTGTTAACGGTTCTTTAAATTTTATATGTCTTAAATATTCATTTTCATATTCGGCATGAAAGCTGTTTAAATACTTTAAATCGAAAAATCCGTCGTTAATAAATGGATTTATAGTTAAATATCCCACCCTAAACGACGTTAAGTTTTGAAAGAAATGTGTGCCTTGGCTTGGATCAATTCTAAAATCGTGTAACCCTGCTTCAACAATAATTTTTGCCGAAGAAATTTGCGGCCAAATAACTGGAATTCCCAACCAAGGATCGCTAGATCCCCAACGGCCTGGACCAACCAATACATAATTTCCTCCTTTCTCTTCAAACTTTTTGTTTAAAACTTCAACTGCTTCAGCAATTTTGTGTGTATTTGCTGAATTAAACGTTTCTGGTTTTACATAAACTAAATCGGTAATGTTTTCATATTTACCATTTCCTAAAGCCGATTCAGAATAAATAATAGTATCTTCCTCATTAATAATTTCAGGCATAACACTTGCAGTTTCAACATTTTCAACAATTGGTCTGATTTGTAAAAAACTAAACTCTTTTGGCTGTCCGGCTGGAACATCTATTTTTACAGCAAATTCCATTTCAATTGGATTCCGCATTTCGCGCTGTCCAACTCGTAATAAATCTTGCAAAATTTCAGCTAATGGAAACGTGTTGTATTTTAATATATTATCGAAGGTTAAAACACGAATGCCATCATGCATAATTCCTGGACGAATAATATTATTTTGCAAATCGTAGGTTGAAGCCACATATTTTAATGACCCGTGATTTTTAGCTTTTCGTAAACTTATTTTCTTTTTATTGATTGACTCATTGGTTGAGGCCTTGTAGCTATCAGGGTTCATATCTAAAGCATAAAAATACTTTTGAGTTTCGCGTTGTGAAGTTCCTGGAGAAGAAAGTTGCAATATTTTTTTTGGATGAAATGGTGAAAAACGCAATGTTCTTCCTCCTCCAACAATTATTTCCCCTAAACCCAGAGCAATTTGCGCTATTCCCTCGTTAGGTTTTTCATCTCCCAGCGGATAAAAATTAATAGAACGTGCAACCCCTGAAATATTGGGGTAATAAACATCGTCATATTCTTTTCCAATTACTTCTTGTAAAATAACTGCCATTTTATCTTCTTCAATAGTTCTGGAGGTAGCTTTTAAATATGATTTACTATTTTGAAAAAATGAGGATGCAATTACTGATTTAACAGCATTAGAAATCATTTCCAGCATTTTATCCTTTTCGGTATTTGGTATCATATAGGTAGCAAAAACCCCAGCAAATGGTTGATAGTGTGAATCTTCTAAAACACTTGATGATCGCACTGCAATTGGAGAAGTACAAACCTGTAAAAAAGCTTCAATATCTTTTAAAACCCAACTTGGCAATGGTTTTGAAACAAATTTTAAAAGAATTTCTTCATCGCTTTTACAATTAGCTGCAAAATGAATTAAATTATGACTTTCAATAAATTCGTCAAAAACTTCGGTGCTCACCACAACAGTTCGTGGAATCGAAATAGATACATCTTTGAATTTATTGAATAATTTATTTCGTTTTAAAAAGGAGTCAATAAATGCTAAACCTCGACCCTTACCTCCGAGAGCTCCCTCACCAATTCTTGAAAAACCTAAATATTCATCGTAATTGTTTTTATCAAACTTAGCAATAACTCCTCGCGATTTATAAACTCTATATTTTTTAATTGAATTAATTAAAAAGTCTCTAATTTGATTAGGATCTTCAAAATCTTCGTATTCAATATTGCTAAATAAGTTGGCCAATGGAAATAGTGCTCTTGAACGCAGCCATTTTGAATATTCACTTCGTTTTGCATGATAAAACAGTGCATCGTCTGAAACAAAATTTAATGCTTTTTGAAATTCTTTTAAATTTTTAACAGTTGCTAAAACTTCCATTTTAGTGGGATCCCAAAATTCAAAATTTCCAAAAGCAAAATATTTTGCTATATAGTGCTTTATGTCGATTCCTAAGGTTTCCGAATGTTTATGTAAAAATTTTCCTTTAAGTTCAAGGGTTCGTTTTTCGTTATTTTTGTCAGAAGATTGAATTAAAAACGGAAAATAGCGATTTATGTTTCGAACGTATTTTAATAAATAGAATCCAGCTTCATTATTGTTGAACCCGCCCTTAAAATACTTTACATCAGAAATTATTCCTAATAAGTTATGTTGGTATTTTTCAAAAGTGTGTAAGCCTTCTTCATAATTTGTGGTTAACAATATTTTTGGCCGCCCACGCATAAGCAACATTCGTCGATGCTCATTTAAACCTTCTGACATAAAGGCGTGGGTTTGCTTCAAAATTACCTTGTAAATCATAGGAATATACCGTGAATAAAACCGCAATGAATCTTCAACCAATAAAATGGCTTTTACACCAATTTGGTTAATGTCTTTTTCGGCATTCATTCTATCTTCAGTAAGCTTAATTATAGCTAAAAATATCTCGACATTGCCATTCCATTGAAAAACAAAATCAATCACACTCTCTTTATCTTTTTTTAAGCGATTTTTTAACTCCGATGAATAGTAACTCAATGCTGCAATTGGCACATTTGGAAATGCCTCTTTAATTTTCTTGGAAGTTTCAAACGTTTTGTAATTTCCAATATCTAGCCAAGTAATAACCAAATCAATTTTTTCTGTCTCCATTAATTTAATGGCTCGTTTTGCTGAATTTGCATGAACAAAGTTTGGTGGATACCGAAGATTTAAAGCTGTATATTCATTAAAAAGTCGTTCATCAATTCTTCCATCTTCTTCCAGCATATAATAATCGTAATTTGAACATACAATTAGTACTTTATGAATACGATTTTGCATTAATTGATTGAATTCAAACTCTTCAAATTCATAAGTTCTTAAATCTGGAAGTTCTTTTTTAGACATATTTAAATTGATAATTGTTTTTGCAAGTTAAACTTTTCAAAACATTTTTAAAAGATGAATAAAAAAGGTTGCCAAAATATTTTGACAACCTTTTTACTGTAATAATTAAATTTATTGATTAAACAACTCCTTGAGCTAACATTGCATCAGCTACTTTTACGAATCCTGAAATATTTGCACCACGTACATAGTCAATATATCCGTCATCTTGTTTTCCATATTTAATACAAGAATCGTGAATTCTTGACATGATTCTTTGTAATTTTTCGTCTACTTCTTCTCTGGTCCAAACAATACGTAATGAATTTTGAGACATTTCTAATCCTGATGTTGCAACACCACCTGCATTTGATGCTTTTCCGGGTGCATATAATATTTTAGCTGCTTGGAATGCTTCAATAGCTTTTGGTTCAGATGGCATATTTGCTCCTTCACTAATTACAAAACAACCATTGGCTAGTAATTTTTTAGCGTCATCTTCATTTACTTCATTTTGAGTTGCACAAGGCATTGCTATATCACATTTTACTCCCCAAGGTCTTTCACTGCTGAAGAATTTTGCATTTGGATATTTTTTAACATATTCGTTAATTCTACCTCGTTTTTCATTTTTAAGCTCCATTACAAAAGCGATTTTTTCTTTATCAATACCTTCTTCATCATAAATATATCCTGAAGAATCAGACAAGGTAACTACTTTTGCCCCCAAATGTGTTGCCTTCTCACAAGCATATTGCGCCACATTACCAGAACCTGAAATGGCAACAACTTTTCCATCTAAAGAATCATCTTTTGTTTGAAGCATACTTTGAGCAAAATAAACTGTTCCGTAACCTGTTGCTTCCGGTCGAATTAATGAACCACCCCATGACATACCTTTTCCAGTTAAAACACCTGTAAACTCATTACGTAATTTTTTATACATCCCAAATAAGAAACCTATTTCTCTTCCACCTACACCAATATCTCCAGCAGGAACATCGGTATTAGGACCAATATGACGAAATAATTCAGACATGAATGCTTGACAGAAACGCATAATTTCACGATCAGATTTTCCTTTTGGATCAAAATCAGAACCACCTTTTCCACCTCCCATAGGCAGAGTTGTTAATGCATTTTTAAATACTTGCTCAAAAGCTAAAAATTTAAGAATACTTAAATTTACTGATGGATGGAAACGTAAACCACCTTTGTAAGGCCCAATTGCTGAATTCATTTCAATTCTAAAACCTCTGTTTACAACAATTTCGCCACTATCATCAATCCACGGAACTCTAAACATTAAAACTCTTTCAGGTTCAACCATTCTTAATAAAACGTTTTTACCACTGTAGATTTCGTGACTAGCAATATAAGGAATTACCGTTTCAGCAACTTCTTGCACAGCTTGTAAAAATTCTGGTTCATTTTGGTTGCGTTCCTTCACCAAATCCATAAACCCTTTTATTTTTGATTCCATAATTTATAAGGTATTATTTTATACATCTATTAATTTACTTAACAAATATACTTAATTTTTATATTTTCCTCAAAAAAAGAACAGTATTTAACGAAAATATCTACGAAAACTAAAACGTTTTCGTAGATTGAGGAATATTGATACTTTTAAAGCAACAAAGGTTCCTTTTTTAAATCCAAAATTTGATGGTATTTTATCAAGTTTATTTAAAATATAAAACAAAATAAAAATGCTTAAATTTGCAGCCTAATTTTATTAAAATGTTAGATAAAGTAAAAGAACTTATTGGTGAAGTAACATCTTTTAATACTTCATCAAAAGATGAAATTGAAAACTTCAGAATTAAATTTTTAGGAAAAAAAGGAATTCTAAATGATTTATTTGCTGAATTTAAAAATGTTGCCCCTGCTGAAAGAAAAGAATTTGGTCAAGCACTTAATACTTTAAAAAATGCAGCTCAGGAAAAAGTAACCGAGCTAAAAGATGTTTTAGAGAGTGCGAATGAACAAAAAGGTGTTTATGACGATTTAACGCGTCCGTCTGAACCAATTCAGCTTGGTTCTCGTCACCCAATTTCAATTGTTAAGAATAAAATTATTGATGTTTTTGCACGTATTGGATTTACAGTATCTGAAGGACCTGAAATTGAAGATGACTGGCACAACTTTACAGCATTAAATTTACCCGAATACCACCCAGCAAGAGATATGCAGGACACCTTTTTTATTGAAAAAGATCCTGATATTTTATTACGTACTCATACTTCTTCGGTTCAAGTGCGTTATATGGAAAATAACAAACCTCCTATTAGAACAATTTCTCCGGGTCGTGTTTTTAGAAATGAAGATATATCTGCTCGTGCTCACTGTATTTTTCATCAAGTTGAAGGCTTATATATTGATACTGATGTTTCTTTTGCTGATTTAAAACAAACATTACTGTATTTCACTAAAGAGATGTTTGGAAAGTCTAAAATTAGACTTCGCCCTTCATATTTTCCATTTACTGAGCCAAGTGCTGAAGTTGATATTTATTGGGGTCTAGAAACTGAAACCGATTACAAAATTACTAAAGGAACTGGTTGGTTAGAAATTATGGGTTGTGGAATGGTTGATCCTAATGTTTTGAAAAACGCTGACATAGATCCTGAGGTTTATAGTGGTTATGCGTTTGGAATGGGAATTGAACGAATAGCTATGTTGTTGTATCAAATTCCAGATATTAGAATGTTTTATGAAAACGATGTTCGTTTTTTAGAACAGTTTAAATCAGTACTTTAATTTATTTCAACTTCTAAGCTGAATTTTGTAATATTCTTGAAATCAATGATTAAGAATACTTATATGGGTTCAGAATACCGCTTTATAAATCATCTTTATGAAAAAAGACATTCAAATACCAGAGGTTAGCAACGTATTTATGGCTATTGTTAAAGAATACAACGAAGAATTCCAATGCGATGACTGGAATGCTTACATTATTAATAACAAAATAACCGATATTGATACTGTGTTAATTGTATCAAAAGGTTATGATGAAGATAAACTTATTGAAACAGCTGTTTTAAGGCATAAAATTGATAAACTTCCTGCAAATTCTTTTGCTAAAGTTGAATTATTACAACCTGAAGTTTTACAGCTTACCAACTTTTTTAATGTAACCTATTTTGAAAACTCACAAATGTTTGATAAAAAGTTTGTTTTTGAAAAAGGAAGGATTAAAGAAAGCTCTCTAAGAACTATTTCTTATTTAAAGAAAAAAGGTGTTTTAGTTAAATAATTAAAAAATAAATTATAATTCGACATGAAAAAAAGTATGATCGCACTTATTATTATAACTAGTTTAATTAGCTGTAACTCTCGTGAAACCTTTTTATATGTTGGAACTTATACTGGTGGAGAAAGTGAAGGAATTTACAAGTTAACTTTTAATTTAGAAACAGGTGAAATTGGTGAAAAACAACTCGTTTCAAAAACCAACAACCCTTCATTTATAGCGCTTAGTTCTAACAAGAAATTTATGTATGCTATAAATGAAATAAATGACTATAATGGTGAGGTTAGTGGAGCAGTTGAAGCTTATTCAATTAATAAAGACGGAAACCTTCAGTTATTAAACAAAGTAAGTAGTAAGGGTGCTCACCCTTGTCATATTTCAGTAGATCAAAAAAATAAAAAGGTTGTTGTTTCAAATTATACGGGTGGCACTGTAGCTATATACAATATAAACACCGACGGAAGTTTAAGTAAAGCTGTACAAGTATTAAATCACAATTTAGATAGTGTGAAATCTCATGCGCATTCTGCCAAATTTATTAAGAATTCTCTAATTGTTGCCGATTTAGGTAGAAATTCAGTTTTTGAATATGAAAACAAGCAGGATATTTTTCAGTTAAAAACAAACTCTTTGGTAGAAATGACTGAAAATGCAGGTCCAAGACATTTTATTACTGACAATTCAGGTGTATTTTTATATGTAATTAATGAATACGCAAACACCGTTACTTCCATTAAAAAAGAAGGAGGAAATTATAAGTTAATTCAAAATGAATCAACATTATCTAATGATTTTGAAGGAACAAGTTTTTGCGCGGATATTCATATTTCAAAAAACCAACAATTTTTTTATGGGTCAAACCGAGGAGAAAATTCTATAGTAGTTTTTAAGCGAAATTTAGAAAATGGTACTTTACAAAAAATTCAGAATATAAGTACAGAAGGTGATTGGCCACGTAATTTTACATTGAGTACAAATGATAAATTTTTATTAGTAGCCAACCAAAAAAGCAATTCTATATCTATTTTTGATGTAAATGCTGAAACAGGTGAACTGAGTTTTATTAAAAAATATGCAATAGGGGCTCCTGTTTGTTTGGTATTTTAAATTTCAATTAATTTTTTAGCGAAATTTTCAACTCTATTCCAGTTTGTAAATTCAATTTTAGTGTTTTTATTAGTTGGACCTTTGGTAATCCACATAATAAACTGAATCATAATTCTATCAAAAAACTTATATTTTTTGTAATCTAACATTCCTGCAAAAACTTCAATAATAGCAGGTCTCCATTCAATTTTATTAAAAAATTTAACTACATATGGATTGGTGGTTGCGTGGTTTTTTTCTGATTTCCGAGCTACTAAATTCACCGAAAAAAAAGCTGTTTTTATTTTATCTAATTCTTCCTTATTTAAATTAATAAAATCAATAATTTTATCATTATGAACACCGTATCGAATACTTGAACCAATAATTAACTTATTAAAATTTTTAACTTCATCATTAAAATCTACAATATTAATAATTTCAATAGGTTGGTTATTTTTTTCAAAAACATCTTTTATTTTTTTGCTTATTTTTATTGTTTGTCCATCAACCGAAGCAAATAAAATTCCTGTTTTATTTTTCATTTTTACACTTTGTTTAAGTGAACATAAAATTACAATTCATGTTTATAAATATGTATGATTTTAATCAATATAAATCACAAAAAAACCAATTAAATGGGTTTTATTTTTTTACTTGTTTAATTTATTTCGTTAAACCATTATAAATACAAAGTAATTTAGTCTAGAACTTCTGTTAGCTTTGAAAATATTATTTTTGGGTTTTTATTTTGATAAAGAATTGCATAAACTGCATTAATTATTGGAGTTTTAGCTTTGTTTTTTTCATTTAGTAAAAAAGCACTTTTAGTTGCGTAATAACCTTCTGCAATCATACTCATTTCCATCATGGCGCTTTTTACAGTGTACCCCTTACCTATCATATTACCAAACATTCGGTTTCTACTAAAAGTTGAATATCCTGTAACTAATAAATCTCCTAAATAAGCTGAATTATTAATATTACGTTTCATTTTATGAACTTTACGAATAAAGCGCTTCATTTCACGAATAGAATTAGACATTAAAACCGATTGAAAATTATCTCCATAGCCTAATCCGTGAGCAATACCAGCTGCAATTGCAAAAATATTTTTTAACATTGCTGCGTATTCGGTACCAATAATATCATCTGAAATTTTCGTTTTTATATAACGACTAGATATAAATTTACTTATTAATTTAGCCTTTTCCATATCTCTACATGCTAACGTAAGGTACGATAATCGTTCCATAGCAACTTCTTCAGCATGACACGGACCAGTAATAACCCCAATATTTTCATATGGAATCTTGTGCTTTTCATAAAAATGTTCTCCCACAATTAATCCACTTTCAGGAACAATTCCTTTAATTGCTGAAAATACAATTTTATCAGAAAATTTCTCACTTATTTTATCTAATTCAGATTTTACAAATGCCGAAGGTATTGCAAAAATTAATATATCGGCATAACGAACCATTTCATTAATATCACTACTAATTATTAGTTGATTCAAATTAAATTCGGCCGAACTTAAATAATTAGGATTGTGTTTATTTTCTAAAATATAATTAATTGAATTTTGATTTCGAATATACCAACCCACTTGATTCATATTTTCACACAACATTTTTACTATAGCTGTTGCCCAACTTCCACTACCGAAAACAACAATTTTAGGATTCTCATTCATTTGTTAAAAAATTAATAAATCAAAAGTAAAGAAACTAAATGATATGATTGCTTAAAAAGAGTAAACAATCTTTTTTATATCTTGTAAATATGAACTTCCAAACAAGTTTAAATGAATTAAAAGTGGATATAAATTGTAAATATCTTTTCGAAAATTGAATTCTTTTTCTAAAGGATAAATTTCAAAATATGTCTGGTAAAATTGAGATGAAAAGCCTCCAAATAAATACGTCATTGCTAAATCAATTTCTCTATGTCCGTAATAAACAGCAGGGTCAATTAAAACAGCTTTTTGTTTTGAATTACAAATAAAATTACCACTCCACAAATCTCCATGAACGGCACAAGGGTTTTCTTTTGGAATTATATTTTTAAGCGCAAGGTGTAAGTTTTCAAAATTTAAAAGTAGTTGTTTTGAAATGAGATTATTATTAAAAGCTAATGAAACCTGTGGTTGTAACCTGTTTTCAATAAAAAATTCAATAAATGTTTTTTTAAAAGAATTGTTTTGAGGCAATTGCCCCATAAAATTATTATGATTCAACCCAAAATAGTCGCTATTTTGCTGATGCAAATTTGCCAATTGTAGTGCAAAATTTTTCCAAAAATTTTGAGTTTTAATTCCACATTCAATATACTCTAACACTAAATAACAATTGTTTTTAAAAATACCTTCAGCAATTATTTTTGGTGTTAAAGTTTTATGATCTTCTAAGAATTTTAAACCTAAAACTTCCTCTTTAAATCCATTTTTAAAAACTGAAATTGCATTGATTTTAACGAAAAAAAAATGGTTGTTAGAACTTAATTTGTAAGTTTTATTTATTGAACCTCCTCCAACAAATTGCCAGTTATAAACACCCTTAAAATTTAAAGTTTTATTAATTTGTTGTTCAATATGTTTATTTAGATCTAAATTCACCTTATTTATTCTATACAAAAATAACACTATAACTATTATTTTTTTACTTTTATAGTTTTATATATCAAACTTAAATTTGAGCGCGCTTAAACGATTTTTAAAAGACACCGTTATTTACGGAATTGCAGCAGTTTTACCAAGAGTAATTAACTTTTTACTAGTCAGGGTTCATACAGATGCTTTACCCACAAATAACTACGCTGAAAATACCAATTTTTATATTTGGATTGCCTTGCTGGCTGTACTTTTAACCTTTGGTATGGAAACTGCCTTTTTTAGATTTTATAAAACTGAAGAAAAAAAAGACTCCTTAATTTCAACTGCATTTATAAGTGTTTTTATTACAACAACCCTGTTTGTAATTATTGCATTTGTTTTTTCAGAATTTTTTACATCAATTTTCGATTTTAATAATAATCCTTTACAGCTTAAATTGTTAATTGGAATTATTGCTCTAGATACTTTAATGGTTATACCTTTTGCTTATTTAAGAGCGTCTAACCGACCTTTAAAATATACCGCTATAAAACTAATTAATGTTGGAATTATTGTAGTAATAAACCTGTTGTTTTTAAAATTTATCCCTGAGTTCAAAGGTGCTGGTAAAACCGTTCCTGTATTCTTAAATGAACTATCAACCAGAACAGTAAAAGTTAACTTTATATTTATCGCAAACATTATTGGAAGCACTGTTTCTTTTCTACTTCTTCTACCTTATTTAATAAAATTTAAATGGAAGTTTAACACCTTATTATTTAAAAAAATGTTATCGTACAGCTGGCCTATTGCGGTTGCAGGTATTGCGTATGTTATTAATGAAAATTTAGATAAAATATTAATAGGAAAAATGATTGATAAAAATGCAATGGGTATATATTCAGCCTGCTATAAGTTGGCAATTTTTATGAATTTATATGTTATGGCTTTTAGATTGGGAGCCGAGCCTTTCTTTTTTAATCATTCAGATAAAAAAAATGCTAAAGAAACTTACGCTAAAATTCTAAATTATTTTATTATAATTGGCGCATTGGTTTTTGTTGGAATTGTTGTTTTTCTAGATTTTCTAAAAGTATTATTTATTAAAAATCCAGAATATTGGGACGCTATTGTTATTGTTCCAATAGTACTTTTAGCAAACTTGTTTTTAGGTGTTTATCATAATTTAGCGATATGGTATAAATTAACTGACAAGACTCGTTACGCTATGATTTTCTCAATTATTGGTGCAATTATTACGGTTATAGTAAACTTTATTATGATTCCAAAAATTGGATTTATAGCTTCTGCTTGGGCTACTTTATTAGCTTATGGTACTATGATGATACTTTCTTATTTTATTGGAAAGAAACATTATCCTGTTCCATATAATTTAAAAAAATCATGCAGTTATTTAATCGCCTCTATAATTATTTCATATATTTCATTCAGTTATTTTAGAGAAAACTATATAGTTTCTTTTGCTTTAGTTATAGTGTTTGGAATTTTAATTTATTGGAATGAAAGAAAAGAAATATCAAATATTTTAAAAAGAAAATGATAAATAAAATGAAAATACAAATCATAAACAAATCAACACACGAACTACCTAACTACGAAACCATTGCTTCAGCAGGAATGGATTTACGTGCAAATATTGAAGAAGCTATTACTTTAAAACCTTTAGAAAGAGCTATTGTAAAAACAGGTTTATTTATTGCTTTACCTGTTGGAACTGAAGCGCAGGTTAGACCACGAAGTGGATTAGCTGCTAAAAAAGGAATTACGGTTTTAAACGCGCCTGGAACAGTTGATGCAGATTATAGAGGTGAAATTGGAGTAATTTTAGTGAATTTATCTAATGAAAATTTTGTGATTAATAATGGTGATCGAATTGCCCAATTGGTAATTGCTAAACATGAACGTGCAGAATGGGAAAAAGTAGAAGTTTTAAGTGAAACTGAACGCGGAGCTGGTGGTTTTGGGTCTACTGGAGTTTAGTATTTATTTCTATAAATACTTTCTCACCTTTATTTAATGAAATATGGTGTTCAAAAAATATAATTTCACCTTTTAAATTGGCTTCAATTAAATAATAACTTCCTTTAAAATAAGAAGAAACAACAACGGCTTTTTTATCTGATTTTCCAACTATTTGAATTGCATTTGGATAAAAAAGTTGCTTGTTTTTTACACCTATAATTTTGGAAGAAATCTCGTTAATTTCATTAAAAAAAGATGCTACATATGCATTTTTTGGTTTATTGTAAATTTCTTCTGGAGTTCCTTTTGTTTCAATCTCAGCATCTTTTTAAACAATAATTTTATCAGCAAAAGAAAGTGCATCTGTTGTATCATGTGTAGCAACAATACATAAAATATTTTTTGATTTTAAATATTTAAAAAGGTTTCTTCGTAATTTATTCTTCCTAAAATTATCTATATGGCTAAACGGTTCATCTAACAATAAAACTTCGGGTTCCTTGGCTATAACTTTTGCTAAAGCAACTCGTTGCTTTTGACCGCCACTTAAGTTTTTTACTTTCGTTTTTAAAAAATTAGTCATATCAACAACTTCCAATAATTCTTTAATACGTTGTTGTCTGTTTTTATCAAGAATTGAAATGTTTTTACCTATATTTTCTTCAACCGTAATATAAGGCATTAAATCAAAATCTTGTGGAAGATACTTCATAAACTCCTCACCTGGAATTAAATAAAATTTTGGTCCTAATAACTTTTTATCATTCCAGAAAACAGTACCTTTTTCAATATGTAATAAACCATAAATTATTTCTAAAAGTGTACTTTTCCCACACCCACTTTCACCTACAATAGCAATATAATCTCCTTTATTTGCTTTAAAAGAAATATTTTTTAGAACTAAATTTTTAGTGTAACCAAATGATATGTTATCAATTTTTAACATTTTTTAAAAATACAAAACGCCTTAATTAATAAGGCGTTTATTATATTTTTTATAATAATTAATTTATTCTTCAGAATTTATAGCTTCTTTAATTTTAGTTTCTAACTCTTCAGCTAAATCAGGATTATCTTGAATTAATGCTTTAACAGCATCACGACCTTGTCCTAATTTTGTTTCTCCGTAACTAAACCAAGATCCACTCTTTTTAACAATTCCAAACTCAACACCTAGGTCTAAAATTTCTCCAGTTTTTGAAATTCCTTTTCCATACATAATATCAAATTCAGCAATTTGAAATGGTGGTGCTACTTTGTTTTTTACCACTTTTACTTTAGTACTGTTTCCAATTACCCTATCACCATCTTTAATTTGAGTTCTTCTTCTAATATCTAAACGAACTGATGCATAAAATTTAAGCGCATTACCACCGGTTGTTGTTTCAGGATTTCCGAACATTACACCAATTTTTTCACGTAACTGATTAATAAATATAACGGTACAGTTTGTTTTATGAATAGTTCCTGTTAATTTACGCAGTGCTTGAGACATTAAACGAGCGTGTAATCCCATTTTTGAATCACCCATTTCACCTTCTATTTCACTTTTTGGAGTTAACGCCGCAACTGAATCAATTACTACAATATCAATAGCTCCAGAGCTTATTAAATTATCGGCAATTTCAAGAGCCTGTTCACCGTGATCAGGTTGAGAAATAATTAAATTATCAACATCAATCCCTAATTTTTCAGCATAGAAACGATCAAATGCGTGTTCCGCATCAATAAATGCGGCAATCCCGCCTGCTTTTTGAGCTTCGGCAATTGCGTGAAGAGTTAATGTTGTTTTCCCTGAAGATTCTGGTCCGTATATTTCAATTACTCTACCACGTGGATAACCTCCAACACCTAAAGCTAAATCTAACCCTAATGATCCTGATGAAATTGCATCAATATCTTCAATAGCTACATCACCCATTTTCATTACAGTTCCTTTTCCATAAGCTTTATCTAATTTATCTAAAGTAAGTTGTAACGCTTTTAATTTTGCTGCTTGCTCTTTATCTGCTGCCATAAGTCTTATTATTATTTTTAAAAATGATTGTTGCTAAAATATAAAAAAGTATTGAGTATATTTAGAGTAGTTTAATAATTATGTTAACCTTTTTTCTTATTTAAATAATCGCTCTCTGTAAATAGCTAGGTATAACTAAAAATTCTTATGTTGTAGTTTAGGATAAATTAGAGATTAACTTAATTTTATATATCATCTAATTTTCTACTCAATTAGTTTATTAATTTGAGCGTATTGTAATAAAACAATAGTTTTTGCATCACAAATTTCACCAGATGCAACCATTTCTATTGCCTTGCTAAAATTAGTTTCTAAAACCTCTATCTCTTCTGTTTCTTCTATTAATCCACCACCATTTCCAATTTTCATATCATCAGAATATTTAGCAATAAAATAATGAATTTTTTCAGTTACTGCACCAGGAGTTGAGTACAACTCGAACACTTTTTTAGGTTCAGTAATTTTATAACCTGTTTCTTCTTCAGCTTCTTTTTTTATACAAGTAATTGGGTCATCTTCATCTAATAAACCAGCACAAACTTCAATCATCATTCCATTTTTATTACCATTTAAATAAGTAGGCATTCTGAATTGTTTAGTAAGAATAACTGTTTTCTTTGAAGGATTGAATAATAGAACTGCAGCACCATCTCCTCTATCGTAACTTTCTCTATTTTGCTCTTGCCATTTTCCACTTTTAGTTTGATAATCAAAAGTTACTTTATCTAGTTTATAATAATTAAGTGAAAGGTTTTCAACCTTTTTAATTTTTACTTTTGAATTACTCATTTATTAAAAATTTATCATTGCAATATGCGGAATATTATCTTCTAAATATTCCTCTCCTATTTGTTTAAAATTATGAGCTTCGTAGAATTTTTTTAAATATTTTTGGGCAGAAATTTTTATTTTTTCTTCTTTGTAATAATCTTTTACTGCTTTTATTGAAGCATTAAAAATTAGGTGGCCGTAACCATTTATTCTTTCTTTTTTCATCACTACTACTCTACCAATACTTGCATTTTCAAAATATTCACCTTTTTTAAAAACACGTGTATATGCTACTAGTTTTTCATTTTTATAACCTAAAATATGAATAGCTTTTTGATCTTTAAAATCTATATCTTGATAAACGCAATCTTGTTCTACTACAAAAACTTCACTTCGTAATTGTAAAATTTGATAAAGTTCTTCTTTTTTTAATTCATTATAAGTTTTTGAAAATATTTGAAGCATTTTTTTAATCTTGTTTTATTAGTTCCTTTAAATCATCTCTAATAAATTCAGGTTGTAAATTACAATGATTTATTTGAAATTTTTTCAAAAGCATTTTTTCAATTGATTCGCAAATAATATCAAATTCAGAAAGTTTAATATCTTTAGTAAACTCAATATGTGCTTCAAAATGACAATCATTATCGTTTAACTGCCAAATATGTACATGATGGATATTTTTTATACCTTCAACTTTTAAAACTTCATTTGCAACTTCATCAATAACAATATGTTTAGGAGCGAAAAGCATTAAAATTTTTATAGAAGTTATTAAAATATCCCAGCTTAAATAAATTAAATAAACTGATATTATAAGAGTTAATAAAGCATCAATCCAAAAAATTTGATAATATTTCATTAATAAACCTCCTATTAAAACTGCTACAGATGTTAACATATCAGTTAATAAATGTAAATATGCAGTTCTCATATTTAAGTTTTGTTTAGCATCTTTTTTAAGTAACAAAACACTAAAACCATTAGCTGCTACTCCTAAAATTGCCAACCAAATTACTAAGGTAGTTTCAATATTTTTTGGTTTACTAAAACGTTCAATAGCCTCAATACCAAGAAAAATAGCTATAACAATTAATGATGCGGCATTTATAAATGCCGCAATAATTTCAGCACGTTTATAACCAAAAGTATACTCTTTTGTTTGTTTCTTTTTATGTACTAAAATATTAGCTAAATAACTAATAATTAATGAAATAACATCAGAAAAATTATGAACAGCATCAGAAATTAATGCTAAACTTCCTGAAATAAAACCACCTATTAATTGAGTAATTGTTATTATAGTATTTAATACAATTGTTATCAATAAATTTTTACCTGATAAAGTACTGTGGCTATGAGAATGATTATGACTCATTTCAATTTTTATATAGTTGAAATTAACAACAACTTGTAGGAATTTTATCTATTCTATTTTTATGACGACCTCCTTCAAATTCAGTATTTATAAATATTTCAACAAAACCTAATGCTTGTTGTAACGATACAAAACGAGCGGGAATTGCTAAAATATTTGCATTATTATGTTGTCGTGTAAGTGTTACTAATTCATTATTCCAACATAAACCAGCTCTAATACCTTGATGTTTATTAGCTGTCATTTGAGCTCCGTTTCCACTACCACAAATTATTATACCGTATGTAGCTTTATTATTTTCAACTGCTTCAGCTACTGGATGAATAGTATCAGCATAATCCATACTATCATTTGTATCAGAGCCAAAATTTAAAACTTTAATACCTTTAGTTTTTAAGAATTTTACAATTTCAAATTTGTATTCTGTACCAGCGTGATCATTACCAATCGCAATTGTCATATAATTGTTTTTTTAGTTTTATATAGCAAAAATACAAATTCACGGTTATTAACAGTAAAAAAAGTAAATGTTAATAGTATTTTTTAAAAACTTGATTTACAATAACTTTATATTTAATTAAAATTGTGAATAAGTTTATACTTAAAAAAGAAAAGTAATTTTTGTTTTTTTAAAAGAAATAACTAATGCAAAAATAGCTATTACATAAGCAAATTTATTTTTCATTTTTTTAAATGAAGTTATAAACAACTTAAAAACCATTATTAACATTTTTACTACAAAAATTTATTAAATTTTATTGTTAGATTTATTAAAATATAGATTGTTTATAACCTATTTAATAGTGTTGATTTTTAATATTTTATCTATTTATAAAATGTTAACAGGTATTTATAAATGATATATCAAAATTTATAATCAATTTTTTATTATACATATTAACACACTATAATAACAAAAAATATTTTTTAAAATTTTAAAACTTCTTTATTATTATTATATCTATTGTTAATAAGAATTAAATTTTGATTGAAAGATTTATTAACTGAGTTTGACTTGAAACTGTTTCTATTTCATCAGATGAAGAAAATGAATTATTAATACTTCTTACAGTTAAAAAAATACCTATAAAAAAGATAATAAAAAATAAAAAAATTAATTTATATAAACGTTTCATTGTAAAGTGTTTCTGTTAATAAAGACGAAAAAATTTAACATTTGTTACATTTTTATTAAGAAAAATTTAACTTTTTAATATTTAGGTACAATAAACTGAAGTGCTTTTGGTAATATAATTGCTTTAAAACTATCAGTTTTAATTAATTCACCATCTGCTTGGATGTATATATTTTCACTATTTATTATATCAATTTTTATAGTTGAAGTTTTATAGGTTTTAATTATTGGTAATTGAGTAACAGTACCTTTAAATATTTTAGAAATATTTTTAATAACAGTAAAAATAGATACATTTTTAATATAAGATATATCAAATAAACCGTCATTAGTTATCACATTTTCAGTTAATTGCATTCCTCCACCAGAAAATTTTCCAATACCAATTAATAACATTAAACTTTTACCGGAAATAATAGTTTTGTTAAATTCTATATGTAAATACCTTCGTTTAAAACCAATTATACTAATTAAAGCACCTGTTAAATATGCTAAATATCCTAAATATTTATATTTATTAACTTTATTAACAACATGCCCGTCAAAACCAATTCCAGCCATATTATGAAAATAGTAGTTATTATTTGAATTTAATAATGTAATTTTTCCAATATCCTGCAAGTATGTAAATTCTTCTTTTATAATAGTAATAGCCTGTTTATAATTAATTGGTATATTATAATTTCTCACCCAATCGTTACCTGTTCCAATTGGTATTACACCTAATTTAACAGACTTAAAATCTTTAATTGTTGATTTTAAAATTCCATTTACAATATTATGTAAACTACCATCACCACCAACACTAATTATTTTTTTAATATTTTTATTTAAAGCATTTTTAACCAGTTCTTTAGAGTGTTCTTTATGTTTAGTAAAAGCTACTTCGAAATTAAATTTTTGAGTTATTAATTCTTTTTCAATTTTAGGCCATAATTTTTTTGAAATACCATTTCCTGAAGTAGGATTTACAATAACAAACCATTTTGAATTCATATAAATATTATAAAAAGCTTAATGTACAAATAATCATTTAATAATATATACAAGTTTAAATAGTTGTACTTTTGATTTAAATATTAAAGATATAATGTCGAAAAAGAAGAAAAATTATAAAAAGAAAGGAAACATTATTAAAGATTTAACCAGAAATATTTTAAAGTTATTAAATCAATATTCAAACCAAAGTTTTAATTACCGTCAAATTGCAGCAAAATTAAAAATTTCTGATGCTAACGGGCGTAATCAAATAATTCAAAAATTAGAAGCTTTAAAAGCTCAGCAGAAAGTAGAAGAAACTGAACGAGGTAAATTTAAAGTAATTCCATTAGATAAATATTATATTGGAACAATCGATGTAACTTCAAATGGTAATGGATATTTTATTTGTGATGATTTAGAACATGATGTATTCATTCCAGCACGTAATTTAAACAAAGCTTTAGATAATGATACGGTTAAAATTTATTTATACAATCGTAGAAATAGTAAAAAAGAGGAAGGTGATGTTGTTGAAATTATTCAACGTGCAAAAACTGAGTTTGTTGGTGTTTTACAATTAAGTAAAAACTTTGGATTTGTAATACCAGATGATCCAAAAATGTATGCCGATATTTTTATACCAAAAAGTAAGTTGCAAAATGCTGAACATGGTGTAAAAGTACTTGCAAAAATTAGCAATTGGCCTGATAATTCAAAAAATCCATTTGGAAAAATTAAAGAAGTTTTAGGGTTACCAGGTGATCATAATACCGAAATACATTCCATACTTTTAGAATATGGTTTACCATATAAATTTCCTGAAAAAGTGGAAGCTGATGCAGCAAATATTTCTTTTGAAATTACTGAAAATGAAATAGCAAAACGGAGAGATATGCGTAAGGATTTAACCTTTACTATTGATCCGAAAGATGCTAAAGATTTTGACGATGCTTTATCATTTAAAATACTTGAAAATGGAAATTTTGAAATAGGAATTCATATTGCTGATGTTTCACATTACGTTCAGGAAAATACGATTTTAGAAGCTGAGGCTTATAATCGTGCTACCTCAGTTTATTTAGTAGATAGGGTAGTACCAATGTTACCAGAAGTTTTATCAAACGGAGTTTGTTCTTTACGTCCAAATGAGGAGAAATTAACTTTTTCAGCAATTTTTGAAATGAATGAAAACGGACAAGTTTTAAATAAATGGTTTGGACGAACCATTACATATTCTGATAAAAGATTTACTTATGAGGAAGCTCAGGAAATAATAGAAACAAAAGAAAATACTATTTCAAAAGAAATTTCTTTAACTGGTAAATCTTATGATGTAAATACTGAAATTGTAACTGCTATTTTAAAACTAAATGAATTAGCAAAAAAACTTCGAAAGAAACGTTTACAGCAAGGTGCTATTACTTTTGATAGAGTGGAGGTTAAATTTAATTTAAATGAAAATGCTGAGCCAATAGGTGTATTTTTTAAAGAATCAAAGGATGCTAATAAGTTAATTGAGGAATTTATGTTGTTAGCAAACCGAAAAGTTGCTGAATTTATAGGCTCTAAAAGCGGAGGAGTTCCAAGTAAAAATACTTTTGTGTATCGAGTTCATGATGAACCTGATTTAGATAAATTAGCTTCATTACAAACCATTGTTAGCAAGTTTGGTTATACTAATAAAATTGATACTAAAAATAAAAAAACCACGTCAACTTCGTTAAATAAATTACTAACTGATGTTCATGGAAAAGGTGAAGCTAATATGATTGAAACTTTAGCGGTTAGGTCTATGAGTAAAGCTGAATATACTACACAAAATATTGGACACTATGGATTAGCATTCGACTATTATAGTCATTTTACTTCACCAATTCGTCGTTATCCTGATGTTATAACACATCGTTTGTTACAGCATTATTTAGAGGGAGGAAAATCACCAAAAGCTGAAGTTTACGAAGAAAAATGTAAGCATTCATCTGAGATGGAGTATTTAGCTTCAAGAGCCGAAAGAGATTCTATAAAATATATGCAGGTTAAATATATGGCCGATCATAAAGATCAGGAGTTTGAAGGAGTAATTTCAGGAGTAACGGAATGGGGAATATATGTTGAAATTATTGAAAATAAATGTGAAGGAATGTGTAGAATACGTGAAATAAAAGACGATTATTATATTTTTGATGAAAAACAATATGCGTTAGTTGGTCAATCTACTAAAAATTTATATCAACTTGGAGATCACGTAATTATTAAAGTAAAAAATACTGATTTAGAGCGCAAACATTTAGATTTTACCTTGATTGAAAAAATTGAAAATAATTAGCAAACTAAGGCATAGTTATTGCATAAGTTGGAGTTGTTAGTTTTTTAAAAAAGAGAAAAATGAAAAAAATCGCATTAGTATTTACATTATTTTGTTCAATTGCATTTTCACAAGAAACTGTCACTAAAAACTTTGGTGATTTTAATGAGTTAAAAGTGTATAATGGTTTAACAGTTGAAATTCAAAAATCAAATACTTCAAAAATTGAAATATCAGGTTCACAATCTAGTGATGTTATTGTTAAAAATGTTGATGGTGTTTTAAAAATTAGATTAAGAATACCAGATAGTTTTATAGCTAAAGATGTAAAAGTTAGGTTGTTTTATGAAAACCTAAATGTATTAGATGCAAATGAAGGAAGCACTATTGTTTCTAAGGAATTGATTAAACAAAAACATTTAGAAGTTAGAGTTCAAGAAGGTGCAAAAATCAATTTAAAAGTTAGTACAAAACACTTAAATGTAAAAGCTGTTTCTGGAGGTATTATTAAATTACTTGGTAAAACCAGAAATCAAATAATTGAAGCTACCACTGGAGGAATTTATAAGTCGTTTAACTTAATTAGTGAAGAAACCACGGTTGTTGCGGCGTCTGGGGCAAACGTAAAAATAAATACTACAGAACTATTGGATGCAAAAGTTCGATTTGGAGGCACTATTTTATATAAAGGAAAACCAGAAATTTTAAAAACAAAAAAAGTTATTGGAGGTTCGATTAAATCAGTAAATTAGTTTGATTTTTAATAAAAATTCAGTTTTCTAAAATATAAGCTTAGTTGTGATTAAATTAGTATATTTGTATTATTAAAATTTAAATAAATGAATGCATTACATATTTTTTTAGGAATGGTTGGCCCTTGGCAATGGATAATTATTGGATTAGCAATATTACTATTATTTGGAGGAAAAAAACTACCTGAATTAATGAAAGGTCTTGGAGGTGGAATAAAAGAATTTAAAAAGGCTACTAAAGAAGAAAAAGAAGATGAAGAAGAAAAAAAAATTGATGAAAATAAATAATTTAATGTTCTTATTACTTGAAGAAAACCTCGCAGTATTGCGAGGTTTTTTTTTGTAAATAAAATTTAAAATTTAACAGCGGTCCCTGAAGCTGTAACCATAAGCATACCACCTCTAGGTCCAACGGTTTCATAATCTAAGTCAATTCCAATTACAGCAGTTGCACCTAATTGATGCGCTTGCTGTTCCATTTCTCTTAAAGCTGTATTTTTAGCTTCCTGAAGTACTTTTTCATACGAGCGAGATCTTCCTCCTACAATATCTCTAATTCCTGCAAAAAAGTCTTTAAAAATATTTGCTCCAATAATTGTTTCACCAGTTACTATTCCTAAATAATCTTTTATTTGGTTAGTTTCTAGCGTATTTGTTGTAGTTAAAATCATCTTATTTTTCTAATTTATTCTTATTATTAAGCGATGATTCATTCATTTTATTTGCTGCTACTAAACTTGTTACCATATCATTTAACATAGAACTTGCGGCATTTGGATTGTTTGGTAATAATATTAAATTTGAATTGGTGTCAGATCCTATACTTTGCAAAGTATCATAATGTTGTGTAATTACAATCAATGCAGAAGCTTCCTGACTATTAATACCCGCTTTGTTAAGAACATCAACACTTTCTTCTAATCCTCTCGCAATTTCTCTACGTTGATCAGCAATTCCTTTACCTTGTAAGCGTTTACTTTCAGCTTCAGCCTTAGCTCGTTCAACAATTAAAATACGTTGTGCATCACCTTCGTGTTGTGCAGCAATCTTTTCACGATCAGCTGCATTAATACGGTTCATTGCTATTTTAACTTTTTCATCAGGGTCAATATCAGTTACCAATGCTTTTATAATATCATAACCATAATTAAGCATTGCCTGTTTTAAATCACGCTGAATAGCAAGAGCAATTTCTTCTTTCTTTTCAAAAACATCATCTAATATCATTTTTGGAACTTCAGCACGAACAACATCAAAAATAAAAGCTGTAATTTGTTCTTGTGGATTTTGAAGTTTATAAAAAGCATCGTACACGTGATCGGGTCTAATTAAAAATTGTACCGAAATTTTTAAATGCACAAAAACATCGTCTTGTGTTTTAGTTTCAACAATTACATCAAGTTGTTGAATACGTAAACTAACACGACCGGCAATTTTATCAATTAATGGAATTTTTAATTGTAATCCAGCTCCTCTTATACTGTTAAATTTACCAAATCGCTCAACAATAGCACTTGTTTGTTGTTTAACAACAAAAAGTCCAGAAATTATAACAACAAGTACTAAGAAAATAATAATGTAGGTTCCAATCATTTTAATTTTTTTTAAAGGTTAATAAGGAATAAAGATACAAGGTTTTAAGAATTTTTTAAAACTAATTGCATCTATTTGTAATAGAAAAGGGAAATATGTTACAATATATGTTTAAAGTGTTGCGTAATTACATTTTTAACTATTAAGTAGAAATGTTTAAATATTGAAATTTACCTAGAATGATATATAAAACATATAAAAATGAGAAATGAAAGTAAATTGAATTTAATGCAGCAAATTTTGAAGCTGAGAGATACAAAAACACCTTAAAAGGATATAACGTTAAAATTGAAATATAAAAAAAGGAACCAATTAGTTCCTTTTTTATTTATAAAGTATCAATAGCTTTTTTTATTCTGTTAATGGTTTCTTTTTTACCAATCATTTCAGCAATATCAAACAAATGAGGACCTTTCATTGCGCCTACCAAACTTAAACGAAATGGCTGCATAATTTTTCCAAAACCTATTTCTTTAGCAGTAATCCATTGTTTAACAATAGTTTCAATATTTTCAGAATTAAAATCTTCAATATCTTCTATAACTGTGGTTAATTCTTGCATTAAATCTGCTGTTCTTTCTTTCCAGCTTTTCTTTGAAGCTTTCGCATCAAATTCGGTTGGAGCTTCAAAAAAGAAACTACTTAAATCCCAAAAATCGTTCACAAAAGTAGCACGTTCTTTAATTAAGGAAACTACCTTAATAACAAAATCTTCTTCTACAGAAATGCCTTTTTCACATATAATTGGAGTAAATTTTTCAGCTAATTCAGTATTCGATTTTTGTTGCATATACTGTTGATTAAACCACTTGGTTTTGTCTGGATCAAAGCGAGCTCCAGACTTATTTACACGATTTAAATCAAAAGATTCTACTAATTCTTCTAAGCTAAATAATTCTTGTTCAGTACCTGGATTCCAACCTAATAAAGCTAAAAAGTTAACTACTGTTTCAGAAAAATATCCATCTTCTCTATATCCACGCGAAACATCACCAGTTTTTTCATTTGTATACTCTAATGGAAAAACTGGAAAACCTAATTTATCACCATCACGCTTACTTAATTTACCTTTTCCAACAGGTTTTAATATTAAAGGTAAGTGAGCAAATTTTGGTGCTTCCCAACCAAAAGCTTCGTATAAAGCAATATGAAGCGGGAGAGAGGGCAACCATTCTTCACCACGAATAACATGGCTTATTTCCATTAAATGATCATCAACAATATTTGCTAGGTGGTACGTTGGCATTCCATCGCTTTTAAATAGAATTTTATCATCTAAAATTTCTTTTTTAAAAGAAACGTGATCTCTAACAATATCGTTGGCTTCGATTATTTCAGCATCGTTATTTTCAGGTTCATACATTTTAAAACGAACCACATATTTATCACCATTAGCAATACGTTGCTCAACTTCTTCTTTAGAAAGAGAAATTGAGTTTACTAATTTTGCTCTATTATGCCAATTGTAAATAAATGTTTTTCCTTTTGCTTCGTGATCTTTTCTATGAAAGTTTAATTCCTCAGCAGTATCAAAAGCGTAATATGCTTTACCTTTTGTAATTAGTTCTTCTGTATATGTTTTATATAATTCTTTTCGTTCGCTTTGACGGTAAGGTCCAAATTTTTCGTTTTTATCTGGTCCTTCATCATATGGAATGTTACACCAATTAAGTGTGTCAATTATATACTGCTCAGCATTTGTAACATAACGTGTTTGATCGGTATCTTCAATACGCAATACAAAGGTTCCATTATTTTTTTTTGCAAATAAGTAATTAAAAAGTGCTGTTCTAACTCCACCAATGTGTAAAGGTCCTGTTGGACTTGGTGCAAATCGTACTCTAACGTTGTTCATTTTCTAGTAATTAAAGTGCAAAGATAATTTATAAGAACAAAACAGCATATTATAAAATTAAAAAAGGTACTTGTTATAAGCTATCTTTTAAAATTCTAAATAAATACGTGAATAAAAAAGAGTCTTATGAGCTCAACACGCGCACGTTTAATTATTGTTCTAATAATTTTGCTTAAGAATTATTAGATATATGGTAATATGGCAGTTTAATATAGACTTATCTAAAAATTAACAATTCAATTATAGTTTTTTCTTTATTTTTATCAATTAAAGTATTGTTATAGTTTGAGTTCTATTTATAAAATACAGGAAAAATTACAACAATTTACACGTAAGTATTATGTAAATCAGTTGATTAAAGGTTCAATTTTGTTTATAACCATTGGATTACTATATTTAATTTTCACTTTATTTATTGAATACTTTTTATGGTTAAAACCAACTTTAAGAACTGCTTTATTTTGGGTTTTTATTATTGTTGAAATTTTACTTTTAGCAAATTACGTTGTTATACCAATAACTAAATTAATTGGATTTAGAAGTGGAATTTCTGAAGTTGAAGCCTCTAAACTTATTGGAAAACATTTTCCTGAAGTTAATGATAAGTTACTGAATATGTTGCAATTACAAAATTCAAAACTGCAATCAGAACTTATTGAAGCAAGTATAGATCAGAAATCTAAAGAGTTACAACCAGTACCTTTTGTAAAGGCTATAGATTTTTCAACTAATAAAAAGTATTTGAAATTTATATTGTTGCCAATGCTAATTTGGCTATTGGTCTACATTACTGGAAACATAAATATTTTTAATGATAGTTTAACTCGAGTTGTGAATTATAAAAAAGCATACGTACCACCAGCTCCTTTTTTATTTGAAATTGAAAATAAAAATTTAGATGTACTAGAAGGAAATTCATTAACTGTATATATTAAAACTGTTGGAAGTGTAATTCCAAACGATGTTAAAATTTCATTTTTAGGAGAACGCTATTATTTGCAAAATAACGGATTGGGAAATTTTGAATATACATTTTCAAATATAAAAGAATCATTGAAATTTAATTTTGAAGCCAATGGAGTTTTTTCACAAGATTATCAATTAAATAGTATTGCAACTCCAATAATTACTAATTTAAAGATGGTGTTACGCTACCCAGATTATACCGGTAAAAAATCTGAATTAATAGAAAACACTGGAAATGCCATTGTTCCGCAAGGGACAGCTATAAATTGGCAAATTGAAACACACCAAACAGAATCAATTGGTTTTAAATTTGAAGAGAAAACTTTGAACTTTAATAAAACTACTTCGAACCATTTCAACTTCAAAAAGAAAATCCTTCAACCATTAAACTATACAATTGCAACATCAAATAAGCAGTTAAAAAATCACGAACAACTTAATTTTTTTGTAGAAGTGGTAAATGATGAATATCCTAAAATTGATATAATTTCAAATATAGACTCTATTTCTCGCGGACCAATTGATTTTGCTGGTGAATTAAGTGATGATTATTTGGTGAGTAAGTTAGAATTAGTGTATTACAATAAACAGAATCCTTCTTTAAAAAATAAATATAAAATTAGTATTAAACCAAGTTCGTTCACTAGTTTTTATTACATTTTCCCCGAGGGAATTGAGATTAGAGAAGGTGTAGATTACGAAATGTATTTTCAGGTTTTTGACAATGATAGAGTCAACGGGGCAAAAAAAACAATAAGTAAGGTTTTTAGTTACTACAATAAAACTGATGCAGAAATTAAAGAAGAATTAATGAAAGAGCAAAATGAGACTATTTCAAATATGTCTAAAGCACTATCAAAATCAAAAAAAGAAAACTCTGACTTCAGAAAACTACAGGAAGAACTACAAAAAAAAGGCGAAATAAACTGGAATGATACTCAAAAATTAGAGCAGTTATTGCAGCGGCAAAATCAGTATCAACAACTATTGCAAAAACAATCTAATAAGTTAAAACAGAATTTAGAAGAACAACCTAATCTTGATAAACTTTCAGAGAAAAAGGAAGATTTAAAAAAGAGAATTGAGGAAACCAAAAAGTTAGCAGAACAAGATAAACTTTTGAAAGAGTTAGAAGAGTTAATTAAAAAATTTGACAAAGAAGAACTTCAGAAAAAATTAAATGAGCTTACCAAAAAGAATAAAAGAAACGAACAAAGTTTAGAGCGAATTTTAGAGTTAACCAAACGTTTTTATGTAGAACAGAAAGCTGTGCAAATTCAAGAGAAATTAGAGAAATTAGCTGAAGATGAAAATAAGCTTTCTAAAAATAAAGACGTGAATTCTTTAGAAAAGCAGAATGAAATAAATAAAGAGTTTAATAAACTTACAGACGATTTTAAAGAATTAGATAAACAAAACAAAGGTTTAAAAAGACCGATGACATTGCCAAAACCAGATGATGAGGTTAAGGATATTGAGAACGATTTACAAGATGCAGTAGATGAACTGCAAAAAGATGAATCAAAACAAAATTCAGATTCAAAAAGTAAAGCTTCAAAAAAACAAAAGTCGGCTGCACAAAAAATGAAGCAGCTTGCACAAAAAATGGGCAATTCTATGTCGACAATGGAAGGGGAAGAGATTGATGAAAATATTGATGATCTTCGTAATATTGTTGAAAACCTAATTGAGTTTTCATTTCAACAGGAAGAGTTGTTTACAAAATTTTCACAAATTACAAATCAACACCCCGAGTATTCGATTAACCTAAAAAAACAATACGTTTTAAAAGAATACTTTGAACATATTGATGATAGTTTGTATGCATTGTCTCTACGTTTGGTGAAAATGGGTGCTGAGATTCAAAAAAATGTAAACGAAGTACATTTTCAAATAGACGAGTCAATTAATAATTTTTCTGAAAATAGAACAGATGTTGGAAATTCTAATCAACAATTTGCTATTACCAATACCAACGAATTAGCGAATACATTAAGTGATATTTTACAAGCTTTAATGAATGCATCACCAATGTTTGGTAAAGGAAAAGGTGGAAAGGAAAAAGGGTTTTCGTTACCCGATATTATAAAAAAACAAGGAGAACTTTCAGAGCAAATAAAAGAAGGAATAAAAAAGGGTGACAAAGGAAAGCTAAAAGAGAAAGGTAAAAACGGTGAACCTGGAAATGAAGGAGAAGGTGAGCAGCAAGAAATGAGCAACGGTGAATTGTTTGATATTTATAAACAGCAAGCACAATTAAAGAAACTGTTAAAAGATTTATTAGGCGAGCAAAAAGGTAACAACGGAAAAGGAGTAGGAGGTGATGCTGTGAAGCAAATGGAAGATTTAGAAAAGGAAATGTTGGAAAAAGGTTTTTCTTCAGATGTAATTAAAAAAATGCAAAAACTAACGTATGAATTGTTAAAGTTAGAAGAAGCAATGCAGCAGCAAGGTAAAGATGAAAAGCGTAAATCTGATACGAATATTCAGGAGTTTCAGAAAAATCAAATTAAAGAATTAAAGCTTAAAAAACCGTATTTTAATAATACCGAAATATTAAATAGACAATCATTACCTTTGCGCACAATTTATAAAAAAAAGGTACAAGAATATTTTAAAAGCAAAGAGTAAATTATGATTACATTTAATTACGAAACTGATTTTAAATTAAAAGACGAATCAAAAATTTCTAATTGGATTTCAACTTGTATTGAAAAATATAATTACACTGAAGGGGAGTTGAATTATATTTTTTGTAATGATGAATATCTACATAAATTAAATGTTGAGTTTTTAGATCACGACACTTTAACCGATATTATTAGCTTTGATTATACCTTAGGGAAGTTAATTTCTGGCGATATTTTTATTTCTATTGAACGAGTCAATGAAAATGCTGAAAAATATACTCAAACTACTGAAAATGAGATAAATAGAGTTATAATTCACGGGATATTACATTATTGTGGATTTAAAGATAAAAATGAAGATGACAAACAAATAATGAGGTCTGAAGAAGATAATTGTTTGGCTATATTAACTAATTAATGTTCCACGTGGAACACACGCTATAGAAATATGTTTGATACAGTATATGATGTGATAGTTGTTGGGGGTGGTCACGCTGGTGGTGAAGCGGCTGCAGCAAGTGCGAATATGGGTGCGCATACATTGTTAATTACAATGAGTTTACAAAATATTGCCCAAATGAGTTGTAACCCTGCAATGGGTGGTATTGCAAAAGGTCAAATTGTAAGGGAGATTGATGCGCTTGGTGGTTACAGCGGAATTGTAACTGATAATACAGCTATACAATTTAAAATGTTGAATAAATCTAAAGGGCCTGCTATGTGGAGTCCAAGAGCGCAAAGCGATAGAATGCGGTTTGCAGAATGCTGGAGATTGATGTTGGAGAAAACTAACAATTTAGATTTTTATCAAGACATGGTTACTGGTTTAATATTTGATGGTAACAAAATTGTAGGTGTAAAAACTTCATTAGGTATTAGCATAAAATCGAAAACGGTAATTATAACGGCGGGTACTTTTTTAAATGGATTGATTCATATTGGTGAAAAAACTTTTGGAGGAGGTAGAGCTGGTGAAAGCGCTTCTATAGGTATTACCGAAGATTTAGTGGATAAGGGATTTGAATCGGGAAGAATGAAAACAGGAACACCGCCTAGAGTTGATGCAAGGTCATTGGATTTTACACAAATGATTGAACAACCTGGGGATGATAATCCTGAAAAATTCTCGTATTTGCCAGAGACAAAATCATTGGTAAAACAGCGGTCCTGTTATATGAGTTATACTTCTTCAGAGGTTCATGATTTGTTGCGAACAGGGTTTGAAAGGTCTCCTATGTTTAATGGTAGAATTCAAAGTATTGGTCCAAGATATTGCCCTTCGATTGAAGATAAAATTGATCGATTTGCAACTAAAGAAAGACATCAGATTTTTGTTGAGCCCGAAGGTTGGGACACTATTGAAATATATGTAAATGGATTTTCGACGTCGTTACCAGAAGATGTTCAAGATAAAGCTTTGCGTAAGGTAGCTGGTTTTGAAAATGTGAAATTTCTTAGATATGGATATGCTATAGAGTATGATTATTTTCCACCAACACAATTAACTCATACCTTGGAAACAAAGTTGGTTGAGAATTTATATTTTGCTGGGCAGATTAATGGAACTACTGGTTATGAAGAAGCGGGAGCGCAAGGTTTGATGGCAGGTATAAATGCTGCTTTAAAAATTAAGAATAAAGATCCTTTCGTATTGAAAAGGAACGAAGCTTATATTGGAGTTTTAATAGACGATTTAATTACAAAGGGGACTGAAGAGCCTTACAGAATGTTTACATCAAGAGCTGAATATAGAACCTTGTTGAGACAAGATAATGCTGATTTAAGATTAACACCTTTATCATATAAAATTGGTTTAGCTTCAAAAGAACGGATGGATCGCGTAATTGAAAAACAGCATAAAACAGATTTATTTGTAAAATATTTAAAAGAATTAAGTATTAAGCCTGAGGAGATAAATCCGTTATTAGAAGAGAATAATACAGCTAAAATTTCACAATCAATGAAGATGTATAAAATTGCCGCACGTCCGCAATTGAATTTTGAAATGATTGCAAAGCTCCCGAAAATTAAAGCTTTTATTGATGCTGAAAATATAGACTATGAGATTTTAGAGCAAACTGAAATTCATGTAAAATATGCGGGTTATATTGAAAAAGAAAAGAACCAGGCTGATAAATTAAATAGATTAGAGAACGTCCCAATTCCTGTCAATTTTAATTACGACAAAGTAAAATCGTTATCAATAGAGGCGCGTCAAAAATTAACTAAAATTCAACCAACTTCAATTTCACAAGCTAGCAGAATTAGCGGAGTTTCACCAAGTGATATTTCAGTGCTATTGGTTTATATGGGTAGATAAATTTTAAATGTTCCACGTGGAACACTTCAAAAATGAGTGATAAAAATTCGGTTTATTTAACACTAAAAGATTATTCAGTATCAGGAGAAGAGTTTAAATTATTGTATAACTCTGAAATGGATATGTTAGAAACTTTTCCTCAACCTAAATTAGAAAATTTATCAAAATATTACGAAAGTTCAAACTATATTTCACATACCGATTCAAAGGAAAGTGTAGTTGAAAAACTGTATCAAAAAGTAAAAAGGGTTGCTTTAAAAAATAAATTAAAATTAATTAATTCACTCAACAGTCAAGGAAAAGATATACTTGATGTTGGCTGCGGTACAGGAGAATTTTTATTGACTTGTAAAAATGATAATTGGAATTTAGCAGGAGTAGAGCCAAATACTAATGCTAAATGTTTAGCAGAACAAAAGCTAAATAAGAACTCTACTTTTAAAATAGTTGATGATATCGATAAAATTGAATTGCAACAATTTGATGTAATTACTCTGTGGCACGTTTTAGAACATATTCCTAATTTAGACGAATATATTTCAAAATTAAAACTATTATTAAAACCAAACGGAGTTTTAATTGTTGCTGTACCAAATTATAAAAGTTTTGATGCGTTGTATTATAAAAAGTATTGGGCAGCTTTTGATGTCCCAAGGCATCTTTGGCATTTTTCAAAAAAATCAATCCAATTACTTTTTTTTCAAAAAAATTTGAATATCGAAAAAATACTTCCTATGTATTTTGATTCGTTTTATGTTTCCTTGTTAAGTGAAAAATATAAATCAGGAAAAAATAATTTTATCAAAGCTTTTTTGCTAGGATTGTATTCTAATGTAAAGGCAATGTACTCAAAAGAGTATTCATCACTAATTTATGTGATTCGATGTGCTAAAAATGACATTTAAGACCACCTATAGCTAGTTCAATAATATAGAAGTGTAAACACCTTTCGGAAATTTAAAAGTCGCTTAAACAGTCTTATTTAAAGCCTTTATTCATAAGTATTATTTATATAATTTATTATTTGTATAAATTATTTGAATAATAAAAAATTAATTTATTAAATACGCATTTTGTTTTATATTCGCACCTATTTTAAACAGCAAATCAAAATATTTATAAAAATGAAAAAATTAGTAGTAATTGCTTTTGCTTTAGTTCTTACTTCTTGTAACCAAACAAAAATTGGTTATATAGACGTTGAAGATTTAATGAAAGATTATGAAGCAACAAAAGTTTTAGAAGAATCTTTAAAAGCTAAACAAGAAACAATGGCAAAAGAGCTGGATAGTTTAGGAGCTCCTTTTCAACAAAAAGTGCAAGAATATTATCAAAATGCAGAGCGTATGTCTGCAAGTAAAAGAGCTAAAACGGAACAAGCTTTACAGCAAGAGCAACAAATTCTTCAGGCGAAACAACAAGAGGCCGCTCAATCATTGCAAAAAGAAAATCAAGAGCAAAGTGAAATTATTACTAAAAGAGTGGATAGTTTTGTTGCTGATTATGCAAAATTAAATGGTTATAAATTAATTTTGGGTACTACTGGGCAGGGAACAGTAATGTACGGTGATGATGCTTTAAATGTAACTCAAGATTTATTAGATATTTTAAACGAAGAATTTTCTAAAGAATAAATTCTTGTATAGAAAAACAAAAAAGCCTTTTGCATTGCAAAAGGCTTTTTTGTTTATGTGAAATACCTAGCTTAGTTCAAAATTTCATTACTTACTTTTCTGTCCAGAAAATTGTTGCTCTTTTATTCTAAATAGCACATTAAATGTAGTTAAACTTCCATAAATTCTTGAAATGTATTGTTGTAAATCAACTTTATCTTGATCGTCTAATAATTTACTTGAATTTATTTTTTGTTCCATTACTCTAATACGATCACGAACCATAACTATTTTATGGAAGAAAGTTTCAATAGGAATTTCTTTACTTGCTAAATTAGTATCGTGTGGTTCTAAAATTAATTTTCCACCTTTCCAGCGGTCAGCAATTGGAATAATTTCAGAAACATCAGACCATTTTTTTAGTATATTTTTTAAAGTGGTTTCAACTTCATAAAAACTCACAGTATCTACTTCGTCTTCAACCGCTTCAATAACTTCAAATTCGCTATCAATATCTATAGTTTCTAGTCCGTTTTCTATAAAAGTTACCCAGTAATGTTTTGAGGTTACGTTTGTTACAACACCCAAGCCGTATTCAGGGTGTTTTATTCGAGACGAAATTCCTAATAAACTCATAATCAGTAATTTAAGTTAACAAATAGATGCCAAAACAATTCAATATAAAGTAAACAGCTATACTCATTGCTCCAGGATAATCTTTAGCTAATCGTTGCCCTAATAAAAACATAAGCAATGTAATTGCTGAAAGTTCTAAACCTATTTTTGCAATTAATAAATTAGCATCTTTTACCATAAAATAGAGTCCTAACATCAACAAAAATAAAGTTATAGTTTCAAAAAGTACTACATTAAACAATAGCAGTGGAATTATTTTTGAAAAAATAGTTTTTTTGAAGTGTTCAGAATAGTAGTGAACTGTCCCTTTCCAGTCTGAAATTTTTTCTAAAACAGAAACCACATACGTAATTATAAAAAATAACAGGATTAAAATTTCAGCTGAATGATTGTTGAATATAGACATGTTTAGGATGCTTCTTTATTATGTAACAGTCGAGTTAATTTTATGGATAAATCCAACAAAATTATTTTTGCATTTCCATTTCGTTCAATATGGTAAATAGCATCGTTTAGCTCTTTATTTATCTCTAAAATATTACCACTATGTACAAAAGGAGCAAATTTTTCAATTTGAAAATTGGGTGATTTAGGTTGTAAATACACCAGTGATTCTGCATTGTAATTTAACAACATTGCTTGTCGGAAAAACTGTAAACAATAATTTAAAAAGCGCTTTTGAGTTTCTCTTCCACTTTTGGCAATGGTTTCACTCCAGCTAATTAACTGTTGAATAACTGCAGCATTACCTTTAGCTTTAAAAGCTGCTCGCACCCAGGTTATAAACCATTGTTCAAACTTTTCATCAGCATTGTCATTGTGCAATAAATGCAGGGCTTTGTTAAAACTTCCATCAGCCTGATGAGCAATTTGTTCAGCAATTGGTCTGTCGGTTCCTTCAAGTTCAATCATTCCTTTTACAATGTCAGCTTCTGAAAGTAATGAAAACTGTAATAATTGACATCGTGATTTTATAGTTGAAATAATTTGTTCTTCGCTTTCAGCAACTAAAATGAAGACTGTTTTTTCAGGTGGTTCTTCAATAAGTTTTAGTAATTTGTTAGAAGCTGCAATGTTCATTTTTTCAGCCATCCAAATTATCATCACCTTATAGCCACCTTCGTAACTTTTTAATTTTAATCTTTTTACTATTTCTTCAGCCTCATCAACACCAATTTGACCTTGTTTGTTTTCAACACCAATAAATTGTAGCCATTCAAATAAATTTTGATATGGGTTTAATTCAATAAACTTTCGCCAATCTTCTAAAAATAAATTACTAACAGGGTGTTTTTTTATAGCATCGTTTGTAGCAACAGGAAAAGCAAAATGCAAATCGGGGTGCATTAATTTTTCACATTTCAACTCGCAAATATCCTTATTTACACTTTGGTGACATAAAATATACTGCGCATATGCAATTGCCATTGGCAGTGTACCTGAACCCTCTTTTCCTACAAATAATTGAGCATGGGAAATTCTACCATTATCGGTACTTTTAATTAAATGATTTTTTAAATGTTCGTGTCCTAAAACGTCTTTAAATTTCATTACAACGAAAGTAAAACATTTTTTCAAGTTACATCACAATTCAGAGGTGTAAACTTATAATCTTTACACAAATCAATCTAAAGTAACAGAAAATGAAATCGCTTTCGTAAAAAACCTAACTAACTAAGCTAATTTAGGTTATCTTTGTGAGACAATTATTTTGAATAAAAATTAACAAATGAAAACAATACAAGATATTAATTTCGAAGGAAAGAAAGCATTAATTAGAGTAGATTTTAATGTGCCATTAGATGAAAATTTTAATGTAACTGATGCAACAAGGATTCAAGCCGCAAAACCTACAATTATTAAAATTTTAGAAGATGGTGGTGCAGCTATTTTAATGTCGCATTTAGGAAGACCAAAAGGTGTTGAAGAAAAATATTCGTTAAATCACATTGTTGAAAAAGTTTCAGAAATTTTAGGAGTTACTGTAAAATTTGCTTCAAATTGTATAGGCGAAGTGGCTGAAGATGCTGCCGCTAATTTACAAATGGGAGAAGTATTATTGCTAGAAAATTTACGTTTCCATGGTGAAGAAAAATCAGGTGATGTTGATTTTGCTGAACAACTTTCAAAATTAGGAGATGTATATGTAAACGATGCATTTGGAACAGCCCACAGAGCTCATGCTTCAACAACAATTGTTGCTCAATTTTTTCCTAAAAACAAATGTTTTGGAAATTTGCTGGCACAAGAAATTATAAGTCTTAAAAAAATATTGGAAGAAGGTGAAAAACCGGTATTGGCAATTTTAGGAGGAGCAAAAGTTTCTTCAAAAATTACAGTTATTGAAAATATTTTGGATAAAGTTGATCATTTAATTATTGGTGGTGGAATGAGTTTCACATTTATTAAAGCGCAAGGAGGAAAAATTGGTCAATCAATTTGTGAGGATGATAAACAAGAGCTAGCCTTAGACATACTAAAACAAGCAAAAGAAAAAGGCGTACAAATTCATATTCCTGTTGATGTAATTGCTGCTGATGATTTTAGTAATGACGCAAATACGCAAGTTTGTGATATTTACAATATTCCTGAAGGATGGGAGGGTGTTGATGCAGGTCCAAAATCAAGAGAAATTTTCGATAAGATTGTTAAAGAATCAAAAACAATTCTTTGGAATGGTCCTTTAGGTGTATTTGAAATGGAAGCTTTTGCAAAAGGAACAATTGCTTTAGGTAATTCAATTTCTGAAGCTACAAAAAACGGAACATTTTCACTAGTTGGAGGAGGTGATTCAGTGGCAGCTGTAAAACAATTTGGATTTGCTGATAAAGTAAGCTATGTTTCTACTGGTGGAGGAGCTATGTTAGAGAGCTTAGAAGGTAAAACATTGCCTGGAATTGAAGCAATCTTAAAATAAAAAATTACAACTTTAAGATTCAAAAAAGGTTTATTACAACAAATTAAAACCATTTTCTATTTCATTAGAAAATGGTTTTTTATTTTTACACGAATCAATACATCTATAAATCTATAATTTATTCTAAACTATGAAATATACTTCCATTCCAAATACCAATATAAAAGTTAGTAAAATTTGTCTTGGAACAATGACCTTTGGTGAGCAAAATACCGAAGCTGATGCGCACGAACAACTAAATTACGCAATAGAAAATGGTATAAATTTTATTGATACTGCTGAAATGTATTCGGTTCCGGGACGGAAAGAAACTCAAGGAAGTACAGAAAAATTTATAGGAAGTTGGTTGAAAAACCAAAAACGTGAAAACTTGGTGGTTGCAACAAAAATTGCAGGTCCAAATCCAGGGTTAAGCTACATAAGAGATAATATGGGTTTTTCTAACAAAGCAATTGATGATGCTATTGAAAAAAGTTTGAAACGTTTACAAACCGATTATATTGATGTTTACCAGTTGCATTGGCCAGATCGTTCTACAAATTTCTTCGGAAAACGAAATTATATCCATAATCCAAACGATCAATGGGAAGATAATTTTTTGCAAGTTATTGAAAAACTAGAAAGTTTGGTACAAGAAGGTAAAATTCGTCATTACGGTGTTTCAAATGAAACTTCGTGGGGTTTAATGCGTCAGTTAAACGAAAGTTCTAAAAACAACTTAACACGTTGCAAAACCATTCAAAATCCATATTCATTATTAAACAGGTTGTTTGAAGTTAATTTAGCCGAAGTTTCAATGCGCGAAAAGGTTGGATTATTAGCATACTCACCAATGGCTTTTGGAATGTTATCAGGTAAATACTTAAAAGGTAAAATGCCCGAAAATTCAAGATTAAAATTATTTCCAGTATTTTCAAGATACAATAGTGAGCAGTGTAATAAGCTCACTCAAAAATATGCTGAATTAGCGAAAGAATTAAATATTAGCTTAGCACAACTATCTCTGGCCTTTGTAAATCAACGTGAGTTTGTAACATCAAATATTATAGGTGCAACCACCATGAATCAATTAAAAGAAAATATTGCAAGTATTCATATAGAACTCTCAGAAGAAACTTTAATTGCAATAGATAAAATTCAGGAATTACAACCAAATCCAGCTCCTTAACAGTAAATTTTGTCTCAAATTATTTTTTAATACAAAAAGATAAGAATATCTTAAATAACTGATTTAAGTCATCTTTTATTCTATAAACATACTGTTATTTTGTAAAAAATTATTTCAATATTAATTTAAAAAAGATGAAATTAAAAAATTTATTATTAGCAGTGTTAGTATTAATGGCTGCTCAAAGTTATGCTCAATTAACTATTAGTGGAGAACTAAGACCAAGAGCAGAATACAGAAATGGATACAAAACATTAAATTCTGATGCACAAGATGCAGCTTTATTTGTATCTCAACGTACTCGTTTAAATACAAAATATAGTACAGATGATTACACCTTCTTTGTGAGCTTTCAGGATGTTAGAGTTTGGGGAGATGTATCTCAATTAGCAGAAAATGGTAGCAGTTTAGCATTACACCAAGCTTGGGGGCAAATTAAATTCAGCCCAAATTTTGCATTAAAAATTGGTCGTCAGGAAATAATTTATGACGATAGTAGAATGTTTGGAAATGTTGGATGGGCGCAACAAGGTCGTAGCCATGATGCAGCAATTTTTAAATTTGGTAACGACAACTATAAATTAGATTTGGGTATTGCATATAACCAAGATTCTGATAAAACTACAAATGGTACCGATTATAATGTTGCAGGTAATTATAAAGCAATGCAGTATGCCAGATTTTTTAAAGATTTTAGTAATGTAAAAGCAAGTTTTTTATTTTTAAATAATGGTTTAATTCCAACAAATGATGGTGTTGTAGTAGATCCATCTTCTGATATCAATTATAGTCAAACTTTAGGAACTAACTTAAAATTCAAAGCATCAAGTAATTTAAACGTTGCATTAAATGCATATTTACAAACAGGGAAAGATGTTGGAGATAATGATTTAAGCGCTTATTTAGTAGGTTTAGATTTAGGATATAAAGCATCATCAGACTGGAACTTTGGTTTAGGTTTTGAAATGCAATCAGGTAATGATAACGATACAATAGGAGAAAAAAATAAAGCATTTACTCCTTTTTATGGAACAAATCATAAATTTAATGGGTTTATGGATTATTTCTATGTTGGAAATCACGGAAACAGCGTTGGTTTAGTTGATGTTTATGTGAAAGCAAAAGCTAAATTAGGAGAAAAATCAAGTTTAACAGCTTTTGTACATAACTTTTCAGCACAAGCTGAAATTGCTAATGGAGTAGATAAGCAATTAGGTACTGAAATTGATTTAGTGTATAGTCACAAATTAAGTAAAGATGTATCAATAGGAGCAGGATATTCTCAAATGATTGCTTCAGAAGGATTAGAAGCAGTTAAAGGTAATTACGACGGAAATGGAAATAACTGGGCTTGGTTAATGCTTACCATTAAACCAACGTTATTTTCATCAAAATAATTGAATCCTTAAATTCAAGATTATGAGCATTTTTAAAAAATTAATTCCACCACCTGAATGGCGCCTACCAGTGCTAATTTTAATGGGTGCTATGACTGGACTTACATTGTATGCGCTTATTGAATCTAAGGCTGTTTCATATCTTTCTGATGATCCAAAAACGTGTGCTAACTGTCACGTAATGACTCCTCAATATGCAACTTGGCAAAATAGTTCTCATAGAGAATGGGCAACTTGTAATGATTGTCACGTTCCACAAGATAACGTCTTTAAAAAGTATTTGTTCAAAGCTAAGGATGGAATGTATCATGCATCTGTATTTTTAACACGAGGTGAACCTGAAGTAATTAGAATGAAGGAAGCAGGTGTTGAAGTAGTGCAAAGTAACTGTATTAGATGCCATGAAAATCAAGTAACCGATGCCCGATTAAGTGGTTTAGTTGATAATCATATGG
>ERZ1048872.125-NODE-125-length-91176-cov-7.257679_pt1 | contig 91176 bp, 77 predicted proteins | sample MGYA00383100_ERZ1048872 | MGnify/ENA primary metagenome ERZ1048872 (study PRJEB29581, sample SAMEA5548370) | metagenome | biome: marine; feature: coastal; material: water | depth 50 m | study: Short-term variability in the microbial, nano- and picoplankton...
CTAAAGAATTAAATAACATCTTTAAACTGTTTTTGATGATTAACGTTCCAAATATGAGACTCTTCTAAACTCTTTAAGAATAAATCAGCACTATTTCCATTTCCAAACACTTCAGCAACATTAGTTTTCAATTCATTACAGTTATTAATTGCATTTAATATAGCTTCTTTTTCTGAGGCGCAATTAACAATACTATTGGCCATGACTCGATTTTGCTGTCTATTACCAACATTAACTGTTGGCACACCATAATATGGTGCTTCTCGAACTCCGGCACTACTATTACCAATTATATATTTAGAGTTCTTTAAGAGAGTTAAAAAATATTCGAAACGTATTGATGGAAAAACTTTGAATCGGTTTAGATCTTTTAATTTTTGATATGATTTCAAAATCTGTTTACTACCCAAATCATTGTTTGGATATATCACTACATAGTTTTTGTTACTGTCTATCAATGCTTCTACAAAACTATTTGAGTACTCCGTAATATCATCTATTTCTGTCGTAACAGGATGAAACATTGCAATTGCATATTGATTATATTCAATATCGTAATACGTTTTTACAGTTGATAAATCTGGTAAATTACTCGAAAACATAATATCAACATCTGGAGAACCAATAGTAAAAATTGAGTTCTCTAATTCGCCCATTTGTAATAGTCGCTTTTTTGCTGTATCGTTAGAAGTATAATGTATATGACTTAATTTAGAAACTGAATGTCTTATAAGTTCATCTATTGTGCCCGATATTTCACCACCTTCAATATGAGCAACTAAAATATTATTTAAACTACCGACAATAGCACCAGCTAAAGCCTCTACTCTGTCACCATGCACAACTATTAAGTCTGGCTTAATAGTTTTTACATAATCAGAAAAACCCATAATTGTCTTAGCCAATGTTAAGTCCATTGTTGTTTCATCCGTCTGGTTTTTATACTTAAAAATATTATTAAAACCACTTCGTTCAACTTCAATTACTGTATAGCCATACTCTTCTAACATGTGCATGCCAGTAACAAATAAATAAGGCCTATAATTTGGATGTTTCTCAACAACTTTAACCAAAGCCTTTATTTTTCCAAAATCGGCTCTAGTACCTGTTAAAAAAACAATTTTTTTCATTAAATAAGCGTCGTTATTGTATCAGCAAAATACTAATTCTATTTTAGATTTTAAATCTTGTTTAGATATTAATTTATCATTTAACTAAGTAAGAAATGGCATTAGAATAGGGCAGTTTTTTCACTTCTATTTGATTATCAAAAAAATCATCTACTGCTTTATTAGTCCCTGCAAATGCCCCATAGTCATCTAAAACGATAATTCCACCTTTGGTAACTTTAGAATAAAGGCGTTCTAGGATATACTTTGTCGGCTCATATAAATCAACATCAATGTGCAATAGTGAAATTTTTAAATGTGGGTTGTTGTCTAGATATACATCTAAGGTTTCCAAAATATCACCTTTAATTAAATCTACATTCTTATAAAGGTTTTGATCCTTTAATAAGCTAATTATTTCTTCGTAAGAAATACTTTTACCTCCTTTTGTTTCGTTTACAAAAGCATCTCTTTTCAGCTTATCCTCTTCAAATAATGCCTCAGGGAAGTCGCCAAAAATATCAAAACCTATTATTTTTCTACTACTTGTTTGTTCTAATAAATCTCTAAATTTTATCCATCTAAATAATGAATTACCCTTAAAAACACCAAACTCAACAATTTCGCCTCTAACATCTGATGTCCGTTTAAAAAACTCTAAATGAGAAACAAATTTGCTAATCCTTGATGGATCTGCAGTTGCATAAAATCCATTTTCGTATTGAAACCTCTTTTCTAAATCGTATAATTTATCCATTACATAAAATCCTTATAATCTAAATGAACCCCTTCTTCAATAGCTTTAATAGCTTTTTTACCTATTACATCATTGAAATTTTCGGCTAAAATTTTTCCTGTCCCAGGTCGTTTTACCCAAATATTTTCTTTAGTCAAAATATCTCCCTTGGCAATAGGCTTAATCGTACATACAGTCGCAAAAGCAAAATCTATAGTAACTTTTTCTTCTTTTGCCGGAGATTTTGTTCCACCTCGCATTTGCCATATTTCATTGGAGTCATTAATTAAATCTCTACAATCATTCTCATCCATACTACAAACAATATCTGGTCCTTTTCGACGCATGTGATCAGTAAAATGGCGTTCTAAAATTGAAGCACCTAGAGCAATGGCACCTAAACAGGCATTATTATTCAATGTATGATCACTTAATCCAAATACCTTTTCCGGAAACGCATTATGCAACTCTTGCATTGCACCAAAACGCACTAAATGAATTGGTGTTGGATATAAGTTAGTTGTGTGCAACAAAGCAACGGGTATTTTAAATGCATCGAATATTGCAACAGCTTTTTTCACACTTTCAATAGTATTCATTCCTGTGCTCAAAATTACTGGCTTCCCAAACTGAGCGATATGTTCAAGCAATGGGTAATTATTACATTCTCCAGAACCAATTTTATATGCTGGTATATCGAATTTCTTTAATCGTTCTGCCGCAGCTCTGGAAAAAGGTGTAGATATAAAAATTAAACCTTTATCCTCTACGTATTTCTTCAATTCTAACTCTTCTTGTTCATTGAGAGAGCATCGTTCCATAATTTCATATATAGACACATCTGCATTACCAGGAATGACCTTTTTTGCAGCCTTGCTCATTTCGTCTTCTACAATATGCGTCTGGTGCTTTATAACCTCTGCACCAGCTCTTTTTGCAGCATCAACCATTTCCTTTGCAACTGCAATTGAGCCTTCATGATTTATGCCTATTTCAGCAATTACTAAAGGAGGGAAATCCAATCCTATTTTACGTCCAGAAATTTCTATATATGGATTTGGCATTATATATAATAGTTATATTCTTTTAGTTTTGATTCTTTTATTAATCCTAGTTCAATTAACATTCTATTACTCCGTCTGTAATCTTCTTTCAAATTCTGAAAACCATTTACATTGTTAATTTCAAAAAATGAATTTGGCTTTTTTAAGCTTTTTGCTTTTACAATTTTATGCTTTATTTTTCTTTCTATTTTACGTATATATTTAAAACTATTATACTGTTCGGAATTAATACTTGTAAATGATAATGTATTTAATCTTGATAACGTATAGAGCTGATTATCTGATAAATTTACACTATTTCTCACTACACTATTAGTCTCGGATTTATAAGGTATGTTTAGTACATTATAAAATTGATTGTAAAATAGTTCTGGTTGATATTTTAAATCTTCAAAACATATAAAATGAATATTATCTTTTTTAAAATAAAGCAATAATAATTTTGCTAAATTACCATACATACAGGTGCTTAAATAATCCATTCCAAGATTAGTCTTATACATCCAATTTTCTAAAGATTTAACACCTTTAAAATTTTGCTTTATATGATACTTAAACATGGATAGAATTGCGTCTTCTTGTCTTCTAATTGTGATGATTATTTTCGCATCTTTATGTAATTGAGATATTCGTCTAAAAACCTCGTTAAGTTTAACTTTATTATACCCGGAAGTAACTAACGTCTCATTACTCTCAATATAAATTTTATCACTTACTTTTTCTTTATCCTTAGCAGTCCAATAACGTGAAGTCGTATAAAAAGTTGATCTTAAGAGCTCTACCCGTTCATCTTCTCCAAGTATTGCTTGGATTGAAGTAGTGCCAGATTTTGGTATACCTATGTGAAATACTCTACTCAAAGCTCACTAAAGGTTTTTAGTCTTATCATAAACATATTCTGCATAATCTAAATCTTCATAGGTATCAATATCTATTTTAGAAAAACTATGATTTACCTCCAGCGGATAGGCATTAGGAGATATTATGTAACCTTCTTTTATAGTTTTAGATGATATTATATAAAGCAAACCATTTTCAAAATACAAAGGGTCTAAATCTTGACTTCTTTGTCCCACTTTATAATTGAATGGTATAAATTTATTATTCTTAATTTCCCCTAATTTATTATGATTTTTTGAAACGGTAAAAAGACTGTCTAATTTCAAGCTCTTAAATAACTGATAACATTCGAGTAAAAGATTTTCTGGTCTTAATGGATTAGTAGGTTGTAATAATATTATCGTCTCAACGTCATCTACAACCGTCAACAAATGCTGAATAGTGGTAATCACAGGTTCAAAATCTCCACTAATATTTTCAGGTCTATCAATTACTTTAGCACCATTTTTAATTGCTACATCTTTAATCATTTGATTGTCAGTAGACACATATATATCATCTATGATATCAGAATTTAACTTCGCATAATTAATTGAATGTACTATTAGAGGAAGACCACCAAAATCTTTGATGTTTTTATTTGGAATTCTTTTAGAGCCACCTCTAGCTGGTAATACTGCAATAGTTTTTTTTATTTTCAAAATTATATGTAACGATATTAATTAAACCCATATTCATTGCATAATATGATTAAAAAATATGAGTGATTCCTTTCTTTTTAAAACTTTATATATAACCAAATACGTCTATTATAATAAATATTTTCTAATTCTTCGCTTAGAATATGATTGAACTTTTTCTTTAAACCAATACAACTTTTGGTAAAATAATGGTTCACAAAATATTATACTACCACTTCCTGTCCATTTCTGATGAAAAGGACCATAACTTGGTGGTTTTCTGACGCTTACCACCTCAGCAACTAAAGCCATCGGGTAAATATTTTTAATTGTATCTATTTGAGACTGTCTTCCACCTTCAATAAATATGATTGCATTTTTAACAAGTCTTTTTTTTATCTGACTTAATGATGCATCAGAACCATCAACAATAATAAAATTAAACGTTTCAGATTTTGGAATATCACTTATAGTTCCATAAAGTGCTATTTCATTAAAATTTAGCACATTTAGAGGTAGGGCCTTTAAACAGAAATTATTCTCTTCTGTACCAAAATAACTAATAGGTACATCATTTTCTTTTGAAAATAAAAGTACTGTTTCTGATATAGTACCAATTCCTAATCCAATCTCTAATACTTTAGTAATTTTAAAATCTATAATAATTCTTAAAATTATTTCTAATGCGTAATCTCCAGCAATATACTGATTACCATCTATGCTCGAAAATTTCTTATATACTTGATATGCTATCTTTTTGTAATGCATATAATAAGTTTTTTTATTTAATAACCTTTAACACTTGCGTCTTTATGACTAGCTTTTATTAAGCACACTTTGCTTTGTTCGATAAAAACATTCATTTGATTACACCAATCTTCTAAATTATACAACTCTTTGGGTATGTTTTTTATATAGGGGTTTTCATGTTTAATTCTTAGCACATCTACTGCATCTTGCATTGCTATTACCCATTGCTTAACGTTATAAGGCTCATTTAATACAACACCATATCTTCCAAAATTTAAAACTTCTGGCACACCTCCTAAATTCGATGCAATACAATAGCAGCCGCATTTAAGTGCTTCTGCCAATACTAGTCCAAATCCTTCTTTACACATGGTTGTGAATAAAAAAACATCAGACATCTGGTAGTAAATAGCCAAGTTTTTATTCGGAACTTTACCTATAACTTTTACTCCACTTTGCTCAATATTTTTATTTACACCAACCAGTAGTAGTCTCGTGTTTTCATTTTTGGCGTGTACTTCACTAAAAGCTGCCAAGGCGAGTTCAAGACCTTTTTTGGGTCTATCTTGGGAACACCATAAAAACACTAATTCTTCGTTAAGATCGTTATTACGCCTTAACTCTAGTTTTTTATCACTCGAAACAGTTTTAAATAACCTGGAATTAACTCCATTGTGCAGAACTTTCACAACAATATCGGTTAATTTGTATGTTTCACTGCACTCTAATCGAGATCGCTCTGTTAGTAAAAAGAGTTCATCTATCGATTTAAAAAAAGGTGTTGCATTAGTAGTCTTGAAATTAAAAATAAAGCCATGATAAAAATATTGCACACAGAAATTCTCTCTTTTATGTTTTTTTGACAAAAACTGATGCAGAGGACTCACTAAACCTTTATTATCTATAATCTGGATAATATACTTACAATCTGGTTTTATAATTTTGTTTATCGCATTTGTATAATTACTGTAACGATTACCACTTACTAATTTATTTTTAACCTTGTCTAGAACTCCTATCTCTTTAAGGTACTGATATTCTACGGTTTTATTTTGACCATGTTCTTTATTGCATATAATATAATCTATTTTATGATTAAAATGCTGTATGTAATAGCCATACATCGTTGTCCAACTCCCTGTTTTTTTATATGGAATGGGAAATTGACTAATTAATATAGTTTTTACAATATCTTTCATTAAACTTTATAACCCTAACAATAATACTATCGTGTTTTATTTAATTGAATTTCTATAATCAAATTTTTTTGGTAAAAAAACATTATAACCTTTACTAAAAATTGTAAACAAAAAATATCCAAGCATTAACTTAATGTAAGATATTATACGCATATGATTTTTGAACCCATTAAACAAATTAAAATTTGAGTAAAAAAAAATCAATCTGTTTTTCAGATTCATATCTGCCATTATACCAAATGATACCGAAGTAATTCTATAACTCAAATAATTTAAAATTTTTTTCTTTAATGGTTTTTGAATATCGTTTACCTCTTGCGTCACACTATAATTACTTTTGAAACAGTTAAGAGTTGAATATTTAAATTTAGATTTAGATCTATTAACGACAATGCTTTGATGACCACGTCTTACCTTATATAATTCTTCTTTTCTAATAAGGTAAGTTGGTCTATGTGCCAACATACGATAATGAAATTCTAATTCTTGATAGATAACTAATTTATTGTTAAACAATGATTTATTTAGTAAAAAATCTTTTTTCCATAAAATACTGGGTGTTGGAAAACTATGTGTGTTAAAAAAATAATCATATAACGGATCATTATGTGTCTCTTTAATTACTAATGTACTCGTATGTGTACCAAAATGACGACCATAACATGCTACGAAATCTAATTTGCCCGTAAATGCTTTAACCTGAATTTGAATTTTATTAGGATACATAATATCATCACTGTCAAACCAATTAACATAAGTTCCTTTGCTCTTTTTAAAGCCATAATTTCTGGCACCATTTCCTCCCGAAGGATAATCATTTGGTCTTTTATAATACTTAAATCTAGCATCTTTTAGTATATATGTGGTTATAATAGTTTCCGTATTATCATTACTTCCATCATCTACAATAATACATTCCCAATTCGTATAGGTTTGACATAGAATACTATCTAACGTCTCATTTATTATATGACCTCTATTCTTAGTTGGTATAATTATAGATACTAGCATTTTAGTCGTGGTAATATTAAATTGAGGTTATCCATTTGTACTCCTCTGTTGCAATAACCCCAACCGTTTCGCTTCCTCTAAACTTATTCTTTGTATAAATAATATCTTTATCATTCAAAATTTCACAAATAGCTTCAAAAGTGCGCTGTTCACCTTTTCTTTGACAGTCATCCAAAATAATTATAAACTGATCAGAATGTTCTGCATTCTCCAAGAAACCAAAAATATCGATTCTAGATATTACTTCACTTTTCAGAGGACCATCTATTACAAATAAATCATATTTATTTTTTGTGAACTTTTCAATTCCTTTATAGGCATTAATAAATTCACCTTCATAGTCGACTTTTATTTGAGGAAGAATTTCTACTGTAGTTCGCTCGGATAATCTAAATCGTGTTAAGAAGTTATTCAACCAATCTTCGTTTTGTTCAATAACTAGATGTTGACTGTCTAACAATTCGTTCTCCATATATGCAGATATCATTTTAGTGCTCTCCCCTAAACCAAACTCTATTATTTTTAATGGTCTATATTCCATCAAAGCTCTACTCAAAATATAAAAAAAAGTGTAATTTCCAGCCCACCTACCTATATTTAACGGTAACTTTTCTAAAAACTCTTTCCCCCTAATACTATCATGATATACATGAGCCCACACTAATTCTAATGTTTGTTTTTTAATATCAGCCTGCATCTTTTTCTGTTTGTAAAGAAACATCTTAAGATTTTTTATTGAATTAAATAATATCATAGTCTAATAAGGTTTTTCCTTGATTTAAAGGTGGTGTCTTACCTGTTCCATAAAAGTCACCATCCGTGACTGAAAAAGAGCAAGCATTTTGAATCCAATCTGAAACAGTACCACGTACGGTTAAGTACGTTGTTATATGATATGTTCCTTTATTTAAAGGGAATCTGTTTACCCTAAATGTAATTGAGTTTACAACTGCGTCAGGTTTTAGACTTTCCGAAACCACAAAATCACTTAACCAAGCTATCCGTTGTCCCTTTTCGTCATCGATTCTAAAGTCAAATCGAATATCCCTTCGTGTAACCCCACTATTATTGTTTAATTTAAAAGTGAAATTTGCAAATTGACCTGTTAAAATATTTGTTTTAGAATGCTCGGAAAAAATTTCTATACTGACAATTTTAACAATACCCGAACCTTTTCTATCGTGTAATTGAAGCTTATTACCATCCTCAGTAGTCAAATAATTCGTTATTGCATCACTTGTATATCCTATAAAATTTATACTTCCGTTTTTTAAGACTATTGACCTGCTGCACAAATTTTGTATGGCAGCCATGTCATGACTTACAAACAATACAGTCCTACCATCACTACTAGAAATATCTTGCATCTTTCCAATAGCCTTTTTCTGAAACTCAGCATCTCCTACTGCCAATACTTCGTCTACAACTAAAATATCTGGCTCTAAAAATGCAGCAACTGCAAATGCTAAACGCACTCGCATACCAGAACTATAACGTTTAACCGGTGTGTCTACATAACGCAAACAACCCGAAAAATCAATAATTTCATCAATCTTAGCATTAATTTCTGCCTTGGTCATACCCAGAATAGCACCATTAAGAAAAATGTTTTCTCTTCCTGTCATTTCAGGATGAAAACCTGTACCAACCTCTAGTAGAGAAGCTATTCTTCCTCTAGTTTTAATTTCACCAGTTGTTGGAGAAGTAACTCTTGAAAGTATTTTGAGTAATGTAGACTTACCTGCGCCATTTTTACCAATAATTCCAAGTACTTCACCACGTTTAACTTCGAAAGTTATATTTTTTATTGCCCAAACATATTCCGAACTGCTTTTTTCGGATCTTACATTGGTCTCACCTACTTTTAGATACGGATCCTCTTTGCCTCTTATTTTATTCCACCATCTATTAAGATCATGACTTATGGTACCTGTACCAACGAGCCCAAGCCTATATTGCTTTCCTACATCTTCCACTTTTAAAATTATATCCGACTCCATTATATTGTATCGATAAAGCTTTTTTCTGTTTTATTAAAAATAACTAATCCTGTTAAAAATATAATACAACTTATAATACCTGCATAAATCAATTTAAAGGAATCTAAATCGTCAGTACCAAAAACCATAGTCCTAAATGCTTCTACAATAATAGCTATGGGATTCCATTCTATTAACCAATAATAATTCGGTAATTTCTCTTCAAAATAGGACATTGGATACATTACCGCAGATCCATACATTAACAGCTGAACTCCAAATTGTACCAAGAATATTAAATCTCTATATTTTGTAGTCATCGATGATATAATCATACCTAGACCAAGGCCTAATAATGCCATTACAATAATTAGTAAGGGCAAAAATGCAAGGTTAAAATTAGGGCTAACGCTATATGATTTAGAAGAGAACCAAATGAAATAAATATAAAACCCAATAAATACTCCTATTTGAATTCCAAACTTCAAAAGATTAGAAACTACCACAGACATGGGCATTATTACTCTAGGAAAATAGACCTTGCCAAAAATATTTTCATTTTTTTTAAAGGTATCACTCGTACCAATAAGACAATCTTTAAAATAATTCCAAGACGTAATACCAGCTAAATTAAATAGAAAATTTGGCACACCATTTCCAGTAGGAATATCTGCTAGATTATTAAATATTAACGTAAATATTAATGAAGTAAAAAGTGGTTGAATTAAGTACCATAATGGCCCAAGAACCGTTTGTTTATACAAGGTGATAATATCACGCTTAACAAACAAAAACAATAAATCTCTATACCTCCATATTTCTTTGAAATTAAAATCTATTAATTTCTTTTTAGAAGAAATAACGTATAACCAATGCTCTTGAGCAGTTTTCAATAGTAATTTTATTTTATACTGCTAATATAAGGAATATAGGAAATTGTTTTAATTTCTATGCTTTTTGAATTGTATAGGTATTATAATGATAGATCATTTTATTAATACCTTCGTCTAATGAAATTAAATCTCTACCTAATAAAGCTTTCATTTTGGAGATATCTGGGCATCGTCTATTCATATCTCCTTCTTTTAAAGAAGGCAGAAATATAATTTCAGATTTTGACTTTGTTAGTTTGATGATTTTCTTGGCCAATTGAATAATACTTATTTCATTATCATTACCTATGTTGAGCACATCATTAATGTATACATCTTTAAATAAGGCTTTTAAACATGTATCTACATTATCGTCAATATAACAAAACGAACGTGTTTGATCCCCTTTACCATAAATTGGGATAGGTTGGTCATTCATTGCTAGTTTCATAAATCTTGGCATTACAAAGTCGTTGCTCTGTAAAGGGCCATAAGTATTAAAAAAACGGAAAATTGTATAATTTAATCCATATTCTTTATGATATGCTTTAAAAAATGCTTCTCCCACATTTTTTACAATAGCATAAGGTAATCTCGAATTTAAAGGAGTCGTTTTTTCATTTTGAGGGATTTCAAATGGTTCACCATATACTTCCGAGGAACTTGAATAAAACACACGTTTTACCCCAGAATTCTTAGACAACGATAATACATTCTTAATGCCATCAATATCTCTTAATACATCTATAGGATTCTCTAATGTTCGTTCTACTCCTACTACAGCAGCAAAATGAAAGACATACTCAAATTTAAATGTGGCAAAGATTGAAATAATATCATTATAGTTATTGACATCTGCCTTTATAAATACAATGTTATCGCTATTCGGTATTTTAGATTTTTTGCCTGTTGAAAGATTATCAATAATAACAATATTGACATTTTCCTTTAGCGCTAGTCTTGAAGCAATAGAACCCCCTAATTGACCTGCTCCACCAGTAATTAAAATATTTATCATTATAATTAAGGTTTATAGTAAAGCTTATTTTTATAGGGGTATTAATAGACTTTTATTAATTAACTCTAACTAAAGATATTAAATTTAGATCAACAATTCAATATTAAGGGATATTTGTCTAATTAAAATAATCCCAAGTAATTTTTAATCCTTCTCTGACAGTAAATTGAGGTTGATATCCTAATAACTTTTGTGCTTTAGAAATATCAGCTAAAGAATCCCTAACATCACCTTGTCTAGGTGGACCATAAATTGCCTTTAATTCAGAATTAGCTGCAATACGTAAAGAATCCCATAAATAATTTATTGTTATACGCTCTCCACATGCCACGTTAAAAACTTCATTTTTTGCTTCCTTAGATGCAAAAAAGCCTTTAACATTAGCTTGAACCACATTATCAATAAAAGTAAAGTCCCTCGTTTGCTCTCCATCACCATTAATTTTTGAAGGCTCATTATCATTTAAAGCTTGCATAAATAATGGAATAACTGCTGCATATGCACCATTTGGACTTTGCTTAGGACCAAATACGTTGAAATATCTTAAGCCAATAACATCAGTATTATAAGTAATACCAAAAACGTCCGCATATAGTTCATTAACATATTTTGTAACTGCATATGGTGACAAAGGTTTCCCTATTGTATCTTCAACTTTTGGCAATGATTGACTATCGCCATATGTAGAACTTGAAGCTGCATAAACCATACGTTTTACAGTTGGGCTATCCTTAACCGCAATCATCATATTTAAAAACCCAGAAATATTAACCTCATTGGTTGTTGCTGGATCATTAATAGAACGTGGTACAGATCCCAATGCTGCTTGATGAGACACGTAATCAATGCCCTCCATTGCTTTTTTACAAGTATCTAAATCGCGAATATCTCCTTCGATTAATTCAAAGGCTGGATTATCCATAAATTCAGTAAGATTATCACGATAACCATTTGAAAAATTATCTAAAACTCTAACTTTATTTGCATTATACTTTAACAAATATTCTACAAGGTTAGAACCTATAAAACCAGCACCTCCAGTAATTAAAAAATTTAACTTAGAGATATCCTCTGTGTGATGTGGATTTGAGTACATGTGTTTGGTTGTATTGGTTTATAAACGTGCGTCTACTAATTCTGTAGGCAATAGAGATTTCACGTCAAAAATTATAGTCTTATCAATTTTTAGATTATCTAATGAAAGTTCTAAAAACTCATTATGAGACACTGCTAAAATTATAGCGTCATAATCCGACTTTAATTCAGACATTGAAGATTTTAAATCTATATCATATTCGTGTTTCACTTCTTCTTTTGAAGCCCAAGGATCATAAACATCCACATTTACATGATAAGACTCTAACTCTTCAATAATATCAATTACTCTAGAATTTCTTATATCAGGACAATTTTCCTTAAAAGTAATCCCTAAGACCAAAGCATTAGACCCTTTTATTGTAGCTCCTTTGTTAATCATCATTTTAACAGTTTCAGTAGCTACATAGCTCCCCATACTATCATTCATCTTACGTCCAGCCAAAATAATTTCAGGATTATAACCCGACTCAATAGCCTTTTGAGCTAAGTAATATGGATCAACACCAATACAATGACCACCAACTAATCCTGGTGAGAATTTTAAGAAATTCCATTTTGTTCCTGCTGCTTCTAAGACAGCTTTAGTGTCTATGTCTAGTAATCTAAATATCTTAGATAATTCATTTACAAAAGCAATATTAATATCTCGTTGAGAATTTTCAATCACTTTGGCAGCTTCCGCTACTTTAATAGATGGTGCTAAATGTGTACCAGCTGTAATAACTTTTAAGTATAAATCGTTAACTTTTTTTGCAACTTCTGGCGTAGATCCTGAAGTAACTTTTAAAATCTTAGTTACCGTATGATGCTTATCACCTGGGTTAATGCGTTCTGGTGAATATCCAGCGAAAAAGTCTTCGTTATATTTTAATCCAGATACTTCTGCTAAAATAGGCACACAGATATCTTCCGTTGCACCTGGATAAACTGTTGATTCATATATTACGATATCATTTTTTGACATTGCTTTCCCTACAGATTCACTCGCTTTAATTAAAGGAGTAAAGACTGGTTTGTTTAAAGCATCTGTTGGGGTTGGTACTGTAATTATATAGACATTTGTAACAGATAAAGTTTCAAGATTATCAGTAATATACAAACCTTTACTTGCGCTTAAATCAGTTGTTAAAACCGATTTTAGATTGTCGTTATCAACTTCTAATGTTTTATCTACACCTGTATTTAATTCGTTGATTCGCTGTTTATTAATATCGAACCCAATCACAAAGTATTGTTTCGCAAATTCTACAGCTAGGGGCAAACCGACATAACCTAATCCTATAATTGCAATTTTGTCTTCTGAATGTGTCATTTGTTTAAAGTAGATTTTAAAATGAGTGTCAAATCTAAGTAAAAACTGTAATTCTGAACGTACTTTTTATTGATTTTCACTTTATCTACCCAAATAATCGTTCTGTTGTAATGTTCTGGGTCTTTTTGCCGCTCTAAAACAAGTTCTTCGTCCTTATATTTTAAAGTTGCCGGACCAGTAACTCCTGGTTTTACCAATAAAATAATTCTGTCATCACCTTCTAATTCATCTGCAAAACCTTGTAAATCAGGTCTAGGACCAACAAAGCTCATGTCACCAAATAGTACATTAAAAAGTTGAGGTAATTCGTCTAGTTTAGTTCTCCTTAAAAATTTTCCAAAAGTAGTGGCGCTCTTCTCCAATTGGCCTAAGCGATGAATACCTTCTCTTAGCGTTCTTATTTTATATATTTTGAAAAGCTTAGCGTGTTGACCAACACGCAATTGCGAAAATACACCACATCTATTAGTGTCTATAGTAGCAAATAAAACTAATATAATTATTGGCGCAATTAATAGAGGTAACAATACCAAAACCAAAATAACATCGAATATACGTTTCAGCTTAAGTTGTGTTTTCGTTATCACATCTAAATAGTTAAAGCCTTTATATTCTTCTTAAAAACATTTTGATTCTATCTAACATAGTGTAGTCGTCTCTTTCATGATAGGCATTTCCGTATACGCCATAGCCATAGCCGTAACCGTAGCCATAGCCATAACCGTAACCATAATTATGATTATTTTTGTGCCTGTAAAAATTAAGTACGAAACTTATATTTTTTAATTCACCAGTACGATATTTGGCGTTAACGAGTTGTAACATGCCCTTTTTTGTGTAGTCTAATCTGACCATAAAAATAGTAGCATCTGCATATTGTACTAGTTCTAAAGCATCAGTCACCAATCCTAAAGGAGGCGTATCAAGAATAATCATATCATACTCTAACTTGAGTATATCAATCAATTCCCGTAATTTATTACCCATTAGTAATTCTGAAGGATTTGGCGGAATCGGTCCAGAAGTAATTAAATCTAAATTATCAATCTGTGTATTAACCGTAATTTCATCTAATGTACTATCACCAATAAGATAATTAACAACACCTTTTTCGTTAGTTATTCCAAAATCATCAAAGATTTTAGGTTTACGTAAATCTAGTCCTAATAATATTGTCTTTTTTCCGGATAGCGCATAAACCGTTGCTATATTTATAGTCGTAAATGTCTTCCCTTCACCACTTACGGATGATGTAACCATTAAAGTGTTTGCCCCTTGATTTTTACCCTTATTTTTAAAAATAAATTGTAAACTAGACCTTATTGCTCTGAAGGATTCTGCGACTGCAGATTTTGGTTTCTCATAAGCCACCAAGTTATTCTTGTAACGATATTTACCTAATAATCCCAAAATCGGAATATTCGACATTTTCTCTACCTCATCAGAACTATGTATTGTATTGTCTAATAAATAAATAACAAAAATTAAGAACATTGGTGAGAAAAAACCAATCATCAAAGCCATCATATAATTCAATGACTTATTTGGACCAATAGGCGCATTCCCAATATCTTTTGCTTCGTCAATAACAGTTATATCAGATACATTTGCGGCTTTTACAATAGCCGCTTCTCCTCGTTTAGCCTGATAAATGTCATATGCTTCTCTGCTTAAATCCAATTTTCGTTGAATCTTAAGATATTCCTGTTGATCTTCAGGCAGCCCAATGAGTTTAGCCTCCAAATTAGCTATCTTTCTACTAACCGTATTTAATTGAAGCCCAATTGTTTGTTTAGTAACATTAATCGTTTCTAACAATACATTTTTCTCTGTATCAATCTGGCGATCTAAATCTTCAAAAAGTATAGACCCTTCTTTTGTAGAATATTCGAGATTTCGTCTTTGAGCGGAAAGTGCAATAATTTTTCCTACACCAGCCAAAATATTACCTTCTTCTATACCAACCGAAGTTGGTGCAGCAATCTTTGTATAGTCTGTCTTTGTTCTTAAATAATTCTCAAGACTATTTATATAATTCAGTTTCGACTCTTCTCGCAACTTTTCTTGCTCATAGTTCTTTAATTGTTCTGAAATTTGACTAATCTCTTCTTCAACGTTAAAAACTTTATTAACCTTTCTAAAGTCGTTCATCTCGTTCGTAACGGCCTTTAAGCTGGTGTTTACAGCACCTAGACTACTATCAATAAACTTTATTGTATTTGTTGCATATAAATTTTTTCGTTCTAACTCTGTTCTACTCAGAATCGCAGAAGTAGCATTAAGAAAATCTACAATTTTAGTTTTGTTCTTCCCGATTAATGATAAGTTTAACACAGAAGATGACTCCTTCGAGTAAGGTTCTATTTTAATACTATTTTTATATTGATCTACAACTTGATCGAAATTTAAATACCTAACAAAGTAAATGTCATCTTTGGCAACTAAGGCATCTGATTTTAAATTAATTATACCATTAAAAAAAGAAGTGCTAACGGACGCACCAAATTTATACTTTTCAGAATATAATCCTGGTGAAACATTTATCCCTACAATATTTTTCGAATCAAATAATTGCCCTGAAACTCTTTGAGATTCAAATTCAAAAAACAATTCAAACGACTCACTATCAATAAGTTTAATTCCTATTGCTTTACCTAACATTTGAGGTTTAGTTCTATCAGTTATAACCTCAATTGGGGCACTCTTGTAAACGTCAACTAAATGATACTTCCCTTGTATAAGGTATTGCTGATAAAACTCAAGTGAATCGATTACGAGCTCATTATGAGACCTTGTTTTAATTTCTGTTAAAATACTTCCAACTTTTCCTGATACGCCTCCCCAATTAAATGAGATACTTGTGTTAGCAGTAAAGAATGGATTTTGATCATTATCAATGGTAATCAAAGAATTTAATCTGTAAATATTCTCTTTTCTAACATTAATAAAATACGCTACTAGCAATGCTACACCAATACAAAACAAAACGAGTTTCCAAAGATTAATTGCCTTAAAAAGGTATCCCTTAAAATCAAAACTTACACGTTGCGAGTCTAGTGCTTCAATATCTTCGTAATCTCTATTGCTCATGCACTATAATCGTGTAAAAATTAAAACTGAAGATGTTAGCAAAGAAACTATCGTTGCTATTGTTGTTAAACTAGAAACTGCTGTCTCACCAGTACCTAATGATTTTTGTTTTAATGGTTTTACATAAATCATATCATTTGGTTGTATATAATAATACGGAGATTGCATAACTTTTATATCAGTCAAATCTAAATGATGTATTTTTTGACCTTGAGGATATTGCCTTATAATTAAAACGTCTCTTTTATTACCCGTTAGAGTAATTTCACCAACATTTGCGATTGCCTCAAAAATATTAACCCGTTCCTTAAACAAAACCACACTCCCTGGACTTTCCACTTCTCCATTTGCCGTATATCGCAATCCTGCTAATTTTACGGTAACAAAAATATTAGCCGTTTTCTTAAATTGTTCATCCAACAATTTTTTCTCAATCATTTTTTCAATTTCTTCGGTAGTAAAACCTAAGACATTTACCTCACCCAAAGTTGGAATTCTAATATTACCATGTACATCTACTGTAAAACCGTCAAAATAAGCGCGTTCTGCACTGCTCGCATTTAAGTTTTCTTCACCGCTTGGATTCAATATTGCCACTGTTTCCTGGTCAATAGCTTTTACCTTTACATTAAGAATATCATTTATCTGAATTCTGTAAGGTTTTTGAACTTCTATTAGATTATTAGATATTGTATCGTAAATTGAATTCTCTTTATTTTGGAGGTATACTGTATCTTTATGAGGAATACAAGAGGAAACAACGAAACAACTTATACTAATAATGAAAAGCTTAAAACGCTTCATACGTACAATGGATCTTTACAGACAAATATAATGTATCAAAATCAATATCAAAACTATTAGGTTTCTTTTTGGTTTATTCCCTTTCTTTGTGAAAAATTTAGTTTGAATTACCTCAACGTTGAAAATATATCTAAGTCTTATGGAGAGCTCGTTCTTTTTCAAGATTTGTCATTTAGTATTCATAAAGATCAGAAGATTGCTTTTGTTGCAAAAAATGGAAGCGGAAAAACATCTATTCTAAATATATTATCTGGAAAAGACTCACCAGACGAAGGCCAAATTGTTATTAGAAAAGGACTGCGTTTAGCGTTTTTAGATCAAGAGCCCGTTTTAGACCAAAAACTTACAGTTGAAGAGACTATTTTCGCTTCAGATATTCCAATTTTAAAAACTATTGAAGCTTACGAAAATGCTTTAAAAAACCCTGAAGATTCTGAAGCCTATCAATTGGCTTTTGAAGCTATGGATAGAGATAATGCGTGGGAATTTGAGACACAATATCAGCAAACATTATCAAAGTTAAAACTAGATGATCTTACGCTAAAAGTGAATACCCTTTCTGGTGGACAAAAAAAGCGTTTAGCATTAGCCCAAGTTTTACTTAGTAAGCCAGATATTTTAATTTTAGATGAGCCTACCAACCATCTGGATTTAGAAATGATTGAATGGTTAGAAGACTATTTTGCAAAAACACAGCAAACTTTATTTATGGTAACTCACGACCGTTACTTCTTAGAACGTGTCTGTAATGAAATTATAGAATTAGATCAAGGCGAGTTACACACCTATAAAGGCAATTATTCTTATTATCTAGAAAAGAAAGAAGCGCGTATTGAAAACCAAGCTACGGAAGTTGGTAAAGCCAAACAACTTTTTAAAAAAGAACTCGATTGGATGCGTCGTCAGCCAAAAGCTCGAACTACAAAATCTAAAAGTAGAATAGACGATTTCTTCGAAATAAAAGCAAAAGCTCACAAACGCAGAAATGATCATCAGGTACAATTAGAAATAAATATGGAACGCTTAGGGAGCAAAATCATAGAATTTCATAATGTATCTAAAGCTTTTAAAGACAAAACGATTTTAAATGGATTTGATTACACTTTTAAAAAAGGTGAACGTATAGGCATCATAGGAAAAAATGGAACAGGCAAATCGACATTTCTCAATCTTTTAACGCAGAGTTTGCAGCCAGATGGTGGCAAAGTTGTTATTGGTGAAACTGTGAAAATCGGCTACTATACTCAAGGTGGTATTAAAGCAAAACCAGGACAAAAAGTAATCGATGTAATCAAGGAATATGGGGATTATATTCCACTTGCAAAAGGCAGGCAAATAAGTGCCCAACAATTATTAGAACGCTTTTTATTCAATCGTAAAAAGCAATGGGATTTTGTTGAAAAATTAAGTGGTGGAGAACAAAAACGGTTGTATTTATGTACAGTTTTAATTCAGAATCCTAATGTATTAATTCTCGATGAACCAACTAATGATCTAGATATCGTAACACTCAATGTCCTCGAAAACTTCTTAATGGATTTCCCAGGAGTACTATTAGTAGTTTCTCACGATCGTTACTTTATGGATAAAATTGTGGACCATATGTTTGTGTTTAAAGGCAATGGTGTTGTAGATGATTTCCCAGGAAACTATTCAGATTTTAGAGCTTACGATAGTAGCCAGCCAAAGCAAATTGAGAAAAGTGAAAAAACAGATAACCTCAAAGCCGTAAAGAAAAACGAAGCCAATAAATTATCCTATAATGAGCAAAAGGAATACAAAAATATAGAATCTAAAATTCGATCTTTAGAATTAGACAAAAAAGCTTTAGAAGCAAAATTTAATAATCCTGAATTATCTCAAGACGACATTAATAAATTATCAAAAGAGCTTCAAGTTATTATAGATATAATTGAGGAAAAAGAAATGCGCTGGTTTGAATTATCAGAAAAGTTAGAAGGCTAATATGTATCAAATTTTAGCATACATAAAATTCTTCTTTCGTTCCACGAATCAACATGGCGTGCATTCACCTTTTATCTTCAATTTTGTAACTAAATGCCTATATGACAGTGAAAAATACCCTGCATATAATAAACTAAAAGAGTATAGAAATCATTTAAAAAGCTCAAATACAGTTTTAGAGATTACAGACCTTGGAGAAGGTTCCAGAATGCTTAACTCAAAAAAGCGCAGTGTTCGCAAAATGATTAATGCATCCAGCAGTACAGAGAGAGAATCTAAATTACTTTTTAGAATAACTCAATATTTTAATTTCAAATCTGTACTAGAACTAGGCACTTCATTAGGAATGGGAACATATGCCATAGTATTGGGCAACACAAATTCTGAGATTTCAACTATCGAAGGCTGTCCAAATACCTCTGATTATGCAAAATCAAAATTTCAGGATTTAAATATTCAAAATACAACATTTACTAAAGGAGACTTTACTGCAATTATACCAACATTAGAGAATCAAAAATTCGATTTTATTTTCTTTGATGGTCATCATAACCAATTGGCGACAATTCAATATTTCGAATCATTATTATCAAAAGTACATAATGAAACTGTCTTTGTTTTTGACGATATTTACTGGTCTAAAGGAATGACTGAAGCATGGCAGTACATTATAGCTCATAACGCAGTTACGGTTACTGTAGATTGTTTCCATTTAGGATTCGTGTTTTTTAGAAAAGAACAAGCAAAAGAACATTTCAAAATTAGAGTGTAACAACCGTACAACTTTAACGTCTTATTAAATAAATTACTGCAAAATCGCGTATCTTGCAGGAACATTTCAAGCAACTAAGTATTATGAGTGATAACGTCATTGAAATTAGAAACATCATCAGAGATTTTAAACTAGGACAAGAGATTGTTCATGTTTTAAAAGGTATTGATTTAGATATAAAACGAGGCGAGTATGTTGCCATTATGGGACCATCTGGTTCTGGTAAATCTACACTTATGAATTTACTAGGCTGTTTAGATACTCCTACTTCTGGCTCTTATAATTTAAACGGCAATGATGTAAGCCAGATGACAGATGATGAACTTGCTGATATTAGAAATACAGAGATAGGTTTTGTTTTTCAGACGTTTAATTTGCTTCCAAGAACTACAGCTCTAGAAAATGTTGCCTTACCAATGATATATGCCGGAGCTTCAAAAAAGCAACGTCAAGTTCGTGCTACAGAAGTATTAACAGACGTTGGTTTATCGGATCGTATGGATCATAAACCTAACCAACTTTCTGGTGGACAACGACAACGTGTGGCCGTAGGAAGGGCATTAATAAATAAACCGTCTATTATTTTAGCTGATGAGCCAACAGGTAACTTAGATTCTAAAACCGGAATGGAAATCATGGGTCTTTTTGACGATATTCACAAAGCAGGAAATACTGTAATCATGGTTACGCATGAAGAAGAAGTTGCTGCTCATGCCAAACGTGTTATTCGTTTGCTTGATGGCATGATTTCAAGTGACACCTTTAATCAGTAGCTCTCGCCGCTTAAAAGGGAATACGTTTAAACTTTTAATTTACAACTTTTTACTTGTAACTTTGGATACATGAAAATATACACAAAAACAGGAGATAAAGGTACTACTGCTCTATTTGGTGGTACACGTGTCCCAAAACATCATATAAGAATAGAAAGTTACGGAACCATAGATGAGCTTAATTCTCATATTGGGCTTATTAGAGATCAAGACATTGACCAATTGTACAAAAATACATTGATGCATATTCAAGATCGATTATTTACTGTTGGTGCCATTTTAGCAACAGATCCAGAAAAAGCAACTTTAAAAAACGGAAAAGCAAGACTAAACATTCCGAAGATATCTAATAAAGATATTGAGCATTTAGAGAAAGAAATGGACAGCATGGAAGCAAGTTTACCTCCAATGACTCACTTTGTTTTACCAGGTGGACATCAAACGGTGTCATTCTGTCACATAGCTCGAACAGTTTGCCGCAGAGCCGAGCGTTTAGCCGCTCATCTTAATGACCTAGAGCCATTTCAGCCCGAAACAATGATGTATATAAATCGTCTTTCTGACTACCTTTTTGTATTGGCACGGAAGTTGTCGCATGATTTACAAGCTGAAGAGATTAAATGGATTCCTGATAAAGAATCATAACACATTTTTTACCTAACAGAATAGGATTAACAAATGCAAAAGTTAATCCAAAACAAAAGTTGAAGATTATAAGTTCTTTATATTAATGATTAAACATTTATAAGTGTAATTTGAATTATGAAAAACACATAAATATAAATGTTCAGTGAGACCGATAAATTAAATTATTTAAGTTACGAACTAATTAATTTGATTTTTTCTTGAATTGTTCAACTAAAAAATTATTTTTGCAAAAATTAAATTACAACGCAAATTATGTATTGGACATTAGAATTAGCATCTTATTTAAGTGATGCACCTTGGCCAGCAACGAAGGATGAGCTTATTGACTACGCAATTAGAACAGGAGCACCTTTAGAAGTTGTTGAAAATTTACAAGCAATAGAAGATGAAGGAGATTCTTACGACTCTATTGAAGAAATTTGGCCAGACTATCCAACTGATGAAGATTACCTCTGGAATGAGGACGAATACTAACATATAATATTATCACAAAAAAAGTCTCTTGCGTTATCATAACTGAGAGACTTTTTTTATTTTCGAATGCTCGTAATTCGACATAAACTCTAGCCCGTAAAAGCTAGCATTATTACTGAAATTAAAATACAGGTTAATACCAATCAACCTGTCCAAAATATAAAACATGGGTATATTAGATAAAGTACTAAAAGTGTTTGTAGGAGATAAATCCAAACAAGACGTTAGTGCTATACAACCAATCGTAGACAAAATAAAAACATTTGAGGCAGCTCTCGATGCCTTATCTCACGACGAACTTAGAGCAAAAACTACTGAGTTTAAAGGAAAAATTGCTGAAGCAAGGTTACCACTTAAGACCCAAAAAGATGAACTTTTAGCAAAAGCTGAAATCACTGAAGACATTGACGAACGTGAAGATATCTATCTCGAAGTTGATAAACTCGAAGATGATATTTACGAAATAACAGAAAACGTTTTAAACGACATTCTTCCCGAAGCCTTTGCCGTGGTTAAAGAAACAGCAAAACGTTTTGTAAATAATGCAGAAATTGCGGTAACAGCTAATGCTTTTGACCGTGAGGTTTCTGGAGATAACGATTATGTAACCTTAGATGGTGACCAAGCGGTTTGGTCTAACTCTTGGGATGCTGCTGGTAAGCCTATTACTTGGGACATGGTTCATTACGATGTTCAGTTAATTGGTGGTATTGCCATGCACCAAGGTAAAATTGCAGAGATGCAAACTGGTGAAGGTAAAACCCTTGTAGCAACACTACCAGTATACTTAAATGCATTAACTGAAAGAGGTGTACACTTAGTAACCGTGAATGATTACTTAGCAAAACGTGATAGCGCATGGATGGCACCAATATTTCAGTTTCATGGAATGAGTATCGATTGTATCGATTACCACACACCAAACTCTGACGCACGTCGTAAAGCGTATAATGCAGATATCACTTACGGAACTAATAACGAATTTGGTTTTGATTACCTACGTGATAATATGGCGCATGCACCAGGAGATTTGGTACAACGTCCACATCACTTCGCAATTGTCGATGAGGTCGATTCTGTATTGGTCGATGATGCACGTACACCATTAATTATTTCGGGCCCAGTGCCAAAAGGAGATGAACATGAGTTTGATGCATTAAAACCAAAAGTGCAGCAAATTGAAGATGTACAGCGTAAATATTTAATTGGTGTATTAGCGGAAGCTAAAAAACTAATTGCTGCTGGAGACACTAAAGAAGGTGGATTCCAATTATTGAGAGCTTACAGAGGTATTCCTAAGAATAAAGCCTTAATTAAGTTTTTATCTGAAGAAGGTGTAAAACAACTACTTCAAAAAACGGAAAACTTCTACATGCAAGATAACAATAGAGAAATGCCTAAAGTAGATGCAGAACTCTATTATGTCATTGACGAAAAAAATAATCAGGTTGAATTATCTGATAAAGGTGTCGAATACTTATCTGGTAAAGACGATCCTAATTTCTTTGTAATGCCAGAAATGGGAACTGAAATTGCTAAGATTGAAGCCCAAGGTGTATCATCTGAAGAAGAAGCAAATCTCAAAGAAGATTTATTTAGAGATTTTGGGATTAAGTCCGAGCGTATTCATACACTGAATCAACTCTTAAAAGCCTATGCGTTATTCGAAAAAGACAATCAGTATGTTGTTATGGACAACAAAGTAATGATTGTAGATGAGCAAACAGGTCGTATTATGGATGGTCGTCGTTATTCTGACGGATTACACCAGGCGATTGAAGCTAAAGAAAATGTAAAGATTGAAGCGGCAACGCAAACTTTCGCAACAGTTACGTTACAGAACTATTTTAGAATGTATCGTAAGCTGTCTGGTATGACAGGTACTGCGGTAACTGAAGCAGGTGAATTCTGGGAAATCTACAAATTAGATGTTGTAGAAATTCCGACCAACCGACCAATTGCCCGAGACGATAGAGACGATTTAGTTTATAAAACAAAACGCGAAAAATATAACGCTGTTATCGATGAAGTTACAGCCTTATCCCAAGCCGGAAGACCAGTACTTATTGGTACAACCAATGTAGAAATTTCTGAACTTTTAGGTAAGATGTTGAGTATTCGTAAGATTGATCATAATGTCTTAAATGCTAAACAGCACAAAAGAGAAGCAGATATTGTAGCACAAGCAGGTAATGCTGGCCAGGTAACCATTGCAACGAACATGGCAGGTCGTGGTACAGATATTAAATTGAGCGACGAAGTAAAAGCTGCAGGTGGTTTAGCCATTGTAGGTACAGAGCGTCACGATTCTCGTCGTGTAGATAGACAGTTACGCGGTAGAGCGGGTCGACAAGGAGATCCAGGAAGTTCGCAATTCTACGTGTCTTTAGAAGATAACCTAATGCGTCTGTTTGGTAGCGAACGTATCGCTAAGATGATGGACAGAATGGGACTTAAGGAAGGCGAAGTTATACAACATGGTATGATTTCTAAGTCTATTGAGCGTGCTCAGAAAAAAGTTGAAGAAAATAACTTTGGTGTACGTAAGCGTTTATTAGAGTATGATGATGTAATGAATGCACAGCGTGAAGTGGTTTACAAACGTCGTCGTAATGCCTTACATGGTGAACGTCTTAGAGTAGATTTAGCCAACATGATTTTTGATACCTCAGAAGGTATTGCAGAAAACAATAAAAATGCTAACGATTTTAAAAACTTTGAGTTCGAACTCATTCGTTATTTCTCAATGGCATCTCCTATTTCTCAAGAACAATTCGGGAAAATGGGAACGCAAGAAATTGCAGGTATTATTTACAAAGAAGCCTTTAAGCACTATCGCGAAAAAATGCAGCGTGCGGCAGATTTAGCATTCCCAGTAATTGAGAATGTTTATAACACGCAACGCGACCGTTTTAAGCGTATTGTAGTACCATTTACAGATGGAGTAAAAAACCTACAAGTAGTAACAGACCTAGAGAAAGCATACGAAACAAAAGGAACACAACTTATTAATGATTTCGAAAAGAACATTACACTAGCCATTGTAGATGATGCTTGGAAAACGCATTTACGTAAAATGGATGAATTAAAGCAGTCGGTGCAATTAGCTGTACACGAACAAAAAGATCCATTATTAATTTATAAGTTTGAGTCTTTTGAGCTGTTCAAAGGGATGATTGACCATGTAAATAAAGATGTAATTTCATTCTTATTTAAAGGTGAAATTCCACAAGAAACAGCAGATACTATACAAGAAGCTAAAAAGCGTAAAGAAGAAAAATTACAAACGCAGAAAGACGAAATCCCTAATATGGACGAACGCGCAGCACAAAATAGAGCTGCAGGTGAAGGAGCTTCACGTCAACAGCAAGTGGTAGAAACTATTGTTAGAGAGCAACCAAAAATTGGTCGTAACGACAGAGTTACTATTAAGCACGTAATGAGTGGTGAAAACAAAGTAGTAAAATACAAACAAGCCATTCCTTTAATTGATAAAGGAGAATGGGTTTTGGTGAATGATTAAACTGATATACTCAATACAGTCGCAGTGCAATCACTAAAAACACATATTTGTCATCCTGAACTTGTTTCAGAATCTCATAAAACAAAACAGATATTAAATTTAAAATCCTGATGTGTTACATCAGGATTTTTTTTGCTCGCTAAGGTCATTGCGAAGTATACTTTTTCAGTTAGCCCTGCACACAGCGCAGTCGAAGTGTGGCAATCTCACCAACAGAAACCGACAACCTCAACAGCTTCGTTACTGCGAAAACCACGTTATTTTAAACCCAACAACACCTTAGGATCGGGACAGTTATGTCTATAAAAATCTAAATCTAATTGATTAGTTACACCAGGATAATCACCTATAAAACCTTGAATATCTTTTATAATCTGAAAATGTAAATGTGGTGGATAATCTCCATTAACCTCAGCCGTTCCTAAAGTAGCGATTTGTGTGCCTTGCTTCACTTCTACTCCATCCTGTAAACCGTCTATAGACTCTAAACTTAAATGACCATAGAGTGTATAAAACTCATCATTTTGCACATTATGTTTTAAAACTATAGTTGGTCCATAATCACCATGATTGGTATTGTTTTTAAAACTATGAATGGCACCATCAATAGGTGCATAAATCGGTGTAAGTGCTTCCATCCAAATATCTATTCCTAAATGAATATTGCGTTCCGTTTCAGCAGTTGATTGTTTAAAATATGCGCTACGCTCATAAATACCGCGTTGTTCTAAATAACCTCCATAAGCAACACTGGCATCGTTATGTTTTATAAAATTCCAAATGAAGTGTTCTAATGCATAAGAAGACGATACATTGACTGCATTTAATTCAGTGTTATGTATGGATAAATCTATAGGCACATATGCGCATTTAGGAATAGAAAAATCTACTAACGGATTTGCATTGAGGGATTTTAAAAATGTTTCAAATGATGAAAGGGACATAAAAACAAAATTTCCATAAAAATACGAATCTATTTTATGGAAAACAGGAAAGAAAAAAACAAGATTCTGAAACGAGTTCAGAATGACAAATTAGGTTATCACTTTAATTTATAAAAATTATAATCAAACGGAGTGCCCCAACATCAAAACGCATTGGTCACTGAGCGCAGTCGAATTACGGCAATCTTACCAACAGAAACCCAAGACCAAAACAACTTCAATATTACGAAAAACACTAAGAACTACGTATAGAAATGCGCTAGCTACAAGACAAAAAAAGCCAACACTTCTAACAGTTGATAACATCATTATTAAAATTAATAGATTTTGGAGTTTTACTTAATTTTTTCTGTGCATTAGCAAAGGTGGTTATTCAGCAGAGCATTAAAATTATAAGTGTTGCAAAAAAGACTGAAAACTTTTCAATTTTATAAGATTTACATAAAATTAAACGTTAGTATCCTATAAATTTCGGGATTTGAATTATCTTTAAATTCTAAATACTGTTTAAGATTTACTACTATGCTAAAACGCCTTCTTATAATCTTGTCAATTTTGGCTATAGGCTTACTTTTGTATTCCGTTTTTGTTGAAAATATTTTCTCACCACGATTAAGTCCAAAGGATTCTGCTAAGATCTCACTCAATGATTTAGATATTAAGATAGAATATAACAGACCATCTAAACGCGAGCGTGATATCTTCGGAGCTCTTGTACCATTTGACCAAGTTTGGAGAACAGGTGCGAATGAGGCTACCACCTTTGAAACGAATAAAGACTTAACAATAAATGGTATGTCACTAAAAAAAGGCAAGTATACCATTTGGACTGTTCCGATGGCTAACTCATGGAAAGTGATGTTTAATTCTAAGCAATATGAATGGGGTGTTAATGAAAAGATGCAACCAATGTGGGATCCAAATTATGATGTCTTAGAAATTGAAGTTGCTACAAAAAAAATAGAATCTACGGTAGAAAAATTTACCATAGCGTTTGATAATACTACAGGCAACCTCAAGTTAACCATGGCTTGGGATAGTACACTCATTGAAGTTCCGATAGAAGTCGTTAATTCAATAAACAAATAATAACTATGTTGTAAAGTGGCAAAAAAAGACAACACATACAAATCTGCTTTGCAAGAACAAGAAGGTATTGACTCACCTGATAGTTTAAGTTCTAATTCGGCGCAAAACATAAAAGCAAAACGAAAAAAACAGCCTTCTGTAAACGATTTGGTTTCTGGAATTGTTTCTGGAAATATTACGGATTTAAGCAGAGCTATAACCTTAGTTGAAAGTACAAATCCAGAACATACTGCAAAAGCACACGAAATAATCACAGCTTGTTTACCACATGCTAACAAATCTAATAGGATAGGAATAACTGGAGTTCCTGGTGTTGGTAAAAGTACTTTTATTGAAGCCTTTGGTATTCATTTAACCAATCTTGGCAAAAAAGTAGCGGTCTTGGCGGTTGATCCTAGCAGTAGTCTCAGTAGAGGCAGTATTTTAGGTGATAAAACCCGAATGGAAGATTTAGTAAAAGATAAAAATGCTTTTATTCGCCCTTCCCCATCTGGCGATTCATTGGGTGGTGTTGCAAGAAAAACACGAGAAACCATTATTTTATGCGAAGCTGCAGGATTTGATACTATTATCATAGAAACCGTAGGTGTCGGACAAAGTGAAACTGCAGTACATAGTATGGTTGATTTCTTTTTGTTATTAAAATTAGCCGGTGCTGGTGATGAATTGCAAGGCATTAAACGCGGTATTATTGAAATGGCAGATGCTATAGTAATTAATAAAGCGGATGGTGACAATTTAAGAGCAGCGAAAGCAGCAAAAGTTGAATTTAATAGAGCCTTGCATTTATATCCTGAAAAAGAATCGGGTTGGTCACCAAGAGTATCGCTTTGTAGTGCATTAAAACAAGAAGGGATTTCTGAAGTTTGGCAACTGATTGAAGATTATATTAATACAACAAAGTCTAATTCTTATTTCCACAATAATCGTAACAATCAAAACAAGTTCTGGTTACTACAAACAATAGAAGAACGCTTAAAATCTAACTTCTACAATTCGTCTAAAATAAAGACAGAATTACAATCCCAAATTGAACTGATTGAAACTGGAAAAACGACTCCATTTGCTGCTGCTGAATACTTACTTTCATTATGATGAACTTATATTCACTTTTCCTATTTCCTAAAAAATGTTTAAAATCTCTTCATATTTCAGGTATTTTCTCATTCGTAGCGATGCTATGAATTTCAAAAACACCTTTATCTGAACTTATTTTAATTCATTTTCGGTTAAACAAGAAAAGCAAATATCAGTTCAATAAAAAACAATACTTTTGCACTGACTAAGCAATTAAATGCATGATGTATAAGTTTACAATAGTAGTTCCGGTATATAATGAATCCGAAAATTTAGAGCGTGTAGAAACTGAGCTATCTAACTATCTTAAAATTGCATCTGTACCAACTTCTGTATTATTTGTTAATGATGGCTCTAAAGATAATAGTCAAGATTTAATTGAATCTATTTGTAATCGAAACGACGCTTTTGAATATATTTTATTTAAAGAAAATAGAGGATTAAGTGCTGCTATAAAAGCTGGATTTGATCATGTAGATACTGAATTGGTTGGTTATATTGATTCTGATTTACAAACTGCACCAGAAGATTTTAATATCCTTTTAGAACATATCGATACTCACGAATTGGTTACAGGAGTTCGCTCTAACCGTAAAGATTCTTTTGTAAAGAATATGTCTTCTAAAATTGCCAATGGTATAAGACGTGCTTTTACTCACGATGGTATGGATGATACTGGCTGTCCGCTTAAAGTGATTAAAACAGATTATGCTAAACGTATTCCTATGTTTAGGGGTCTACATCGCTTTTTACCAGCTATGATTATGTTGCAAAATGGTCGTGTAGCACAAATTACGGTTCAGCATTTTCCTAGAATTGCAGGAACGGCAAAATTTGGACTTTGGAATCGACTTCTCGGTCCGCTTATGGATTGCTTCGCTTATCTATGGATGAAGAAAAAATACATTAATTACGACGTTGCTAAATCCAGTAAATGAAGGATTGGATAATTTACAGCATCGGATTTTTAGCTCAGATTTTATTTTCATCTCGGCTAATTATACAATGGATAACATCAGAGAAGCAACGTAAAGTTATTACTCCAACTACATTTTGGACACTGAGCTTATTTGCTTCGTTCTTATTATTTATATATGGTTATCTACGATTAGACTTTGCTATTATGCTAGGACAGAGTTTAACATACTTTATCTACATCAGGAATTTACAACTGCAAGGACAATGGCAGAAATATCCTAAAGTTGTTCAGTATTTATTATTTGTTGTACCTGTGTTAATAGTTGTGTTTTATTATAACAACAATAAAATTGATATTGAATTACTCTTTAAAAATGAGGCCATACCAACTTGGTTATTAATTTTAGGAGTTATAGCACAAGTGATTTTCACCTTACGTTTTGTGTACCAATGGATTCATTCAGAGCGACATAAAGAATCTACTTTGCCAATGGGCTTCTGGGTATTGAGCTTAATTGGTGCTGGTTTAATATTAACATATTCCATCATTAGAGAAGATCCTGTATTGTTCGTTGGTCATTTATTTGGACTAGTCATTTACGCACGTAATGCTTATTTAATTAGAAAAACGGATGATTAAGTACATAGAAAAATATCCTATTCTCAGTTTATTACTTTTTGTATTAATAATGCTTGGTTTTACGATTGATGTGCTTCCTGTGACTATTATGGAAGCTCGTAATTTTATTTCAGCAAGAGAAATGCTAACTGACGATAATTGGATTTTAACAACTATGAATGGTGAAGCACGTTATCAAAAACCGCCTTTACCTACTTGGATTACTGCTGTATTCGGCTATCTGTTTGGAATAAAATCAGTTTTAGCTTTACGTATGCCAGCACTACTCTTTTTAGCGAGTATTGGAATTTCAACTTTTCTATTATCCAAAAAATTAGAGCTCACTAAATCGCATAGCTTAATAAACGGGTTTATTGCTGTAACCTCTTTCTATATTATAGGAATTACAGTTGAAGGTCCTTGGGATATTTATACTCATGGCTTTATGCTCATGGCTTTGTATCAGTTATTTCAGATGTTTAAAAATGAAAAAACATCTATTTTACATAGCCTTCTATTTGTACTATTTATTGCTGGTTCAGTTTTGTCAAAAGGACCAGTTTCACTATATGTATTATTCTTACCATTCGTCATAGCATATGGCATAGCATTTAAATTTAAAGGCAATGCATTACATTTTTTAAAACTCATTAGTCTTTTGGTTTTTGGAATAGTTTTAGGTGGTTGGTGGTACATACATGTAAGAATCGCAGATCCAGAAACGTTTACTGCTATAACAAAACGGGAAACTTCTAATTGGAGCAGTTATAATGTTAGACCTTTTTATTATTACTGGAGTTTCTTTGTTCAGAGTGGACTATGGACAATACCAGCTTTAATTAGTTTACTTTATCCCTATTTAAAATCTAGAGTTTCAAATTTAAAAGGATATCGATTTAGTTTCTTTTGGGTAATCATTGCTGTGGTTTTGTTATCGATTATCCCTGAAAAGAAATCGCGTTACCTCATGCCTGTTTTAATACCTCTAGCTGTTAATATTGGGTTCTATATTGACTACTTAATTCACGAATTCAAAAATTTAAAATCGAAGAAAGAAACTATTCCTGTTTATTTTCAATTTGGGTTAATAGGATCTATTGCAGTATTGTTTTGGATCGTTTGGTTCTATTCCAGTTCTTTTTTAACTGGTGTGATTTTAATTAGATTTATTATAACATCTGTAGTCTTACTAGCTATTGGTATTTTAATTTTCAAAAAATTAAAAGCAAAAAAAATAAAGACAGTATTTTATTTAACAATAGGGTTTATGCTGGCAGTAGGATTGATTGCACTTCCTATATCAAAAATACACAAGCAGCATGATTATAAAGCAATTTCGGAATTCAATGCTATTAATATTCCGTTATATCATTTAGGTGGTGTTTCACCAGAAATAATATATAATTATGGTGATAAAATTCCGGGTATTAGAGCTGATGATGGTTTTATATTACCAGCCGAAAAACAATTTGGGTTATTAACAGAAAAAATTAATCCTGAGGCGGTTGAACCGCTTTCCATGATTTATAAGATTAAATTTATGGAAACCTATGATTTAAATACTGCTTCCAAGAATACTCGAGGCTATAAAAATCGATTGGTAAAACATCTATATATACTTACGCTGAAGTAAATCGCTTAAGAAGGTGTTTATTCAGCTTATAAAATCCAAATCCTGTAAGTGCACCAAATGTCATCCCACAAAGGATATCAATAGGATAATGTACTCCTACATAAATACGGCTATATGCCACAATAAAGCTCCAAAACAATAGAATAAAAATAAGATTCTTATAATATGGTCGTAATACCAAACCACCAAAAACTGCTGCAGCCATAGAGTTAGATGCATGACCAGAAAAGAATCCATAACGACCACAGCGTTCTGCAATAAATCGCATACCTTCATCAATCAACAAATCTAATCTACATGGTCGTGGTCTCATAACGCCATGCTTAAAAGCATTGGAGATTTGGTCTGTAAATGTTATCATAGCGGCAATAACCAACACCATAATTAACAAAGGCTTTAGTCCATATTTTTTATAAATAAGAAAAAGTAGAAACGCATATAATGGGGCAAAAGTAAATTCATCCGTAATAATTAACCATAAGGTATCCCATGATGACGTCCCAAGTTTATTGAGATACAAAAAAAGCTCTTTATCTAGTTCTAATAATTGATCTAGCATCAGTCGTCGTATCGTTTTACTTCTCTATCGTAAAAATCTGTAGCTTGCTGAATGTAGTTTTCTGTTTCAGTCTCAAGTTCTTTTTCGTCGTATTGATCGAATTCTTCAAACCACTCTACCTCATCATTTTCAAGATTAATAATAAATCTAGGAAACTCGGTATGTATAATAAAAATCGCATCAGGATAATCTGTATTATCGCCTAAAATGAACTTTGGTAATTCCATATTCTAACTTTTGTCTTGTTGCAAAATTAAACGCTTTGTGAGATAATTAAACCTAATAAACAATAAAATTGCTGCTGCACTTAATCCTGCCAGTAATCCAATCCAAATTCCAAGACTACCATAGGCTTCCTCTTTACCAAGAAAATAACTTATTGGAAAACCAATAACCCAATAAGAAATAAACGTAATAATTGTAGGAATCTTAACATCTTGCAATCCACGTAAAGCACCTAGTGTAATAACTTGCAAACTATCACTAATTTGAAAAACAGCAGCTGCTAATAATAAAGTTGCTGCTATTTTTACTACTTCTGCCGTATCTACAGCGTTAATAGGATCATCTAAATCAACATATAAATCTGGAAGCATGGTGTGAAATATCACGAAGAATAAGGCAAATATTATTGCAAAAATGAATCCAACTATAAATATTGATTCTGCAATGCGTTTGAGTGACTTAAAGTCTTTTAATCCTTTTTGATTACCTACTCTAATCATGGCGGCAACACTTAATCCCATGGCCACCATAAAAGTCATTGAAGCTAAGTTTAATGCAATCTGATTTGCCGCTTGAGCATTTTTACCTAAAGTACCACTTAACCAAATAGCAGCCGTGAATATGGCAACTTCAAAAAACATTTGCATTGCACTTGGCAATCCTAAATTGGTTATTTTTTTAAGCGGCTGTGTACTCAGTTTAAAGTATTTAATATGAGTAACATATGCTTTCGATTTATTACGCTGTGCCAATAACCACCATAAATAAAACAACATTACAAATCGTGAAATTAATGTCCCAACAGCAGCACCAACAATTCCCATTTCAGGAAAACCAAACTTCCCAAAAATTAATATATAATTGATTACAACGTTTATAATATTCGCCACAATTGTAGCATACATAGGATATTTAGTTAGTGACATCCCATCGCTAAACTGTTTAAATGCCTGAAAAATTATTAATGGTACTAATGAAAACGCGACCAAGTCTAAATAAGGTATTGCCAGCTCAACCACTTCTTCTGGTTGATCCATCACATACATCAAAGGTTTGGCAAGTAGTAATATTAAAAAAAGTAACACACCTAAAACCGTACACAGAAAAAATCCATGCTTAAAAACTGATTTTCCTTTTGTGAAATCATTCTCAGAATCTGCCTCTGCCACTAAGGGAGTAATAGCTGTCGAAAATCCAATTCCTAAAGACATTGCAATAAATATGAAACTATTGCCTAAAGAAACTGCAGCCAATTCTGCTGAACCCAGTTGCCCTACCATAACATTATCCACAAAACTCACAAACGTATGTCCGAGCATACCTAGAATTACAGGAGAAGCTAATCTTAGATTGTATTTAAACTCTTTAGTGTAGTTACTTAAAACCATGGCGCAAAAGTAGCACTTAGCTTTTTAATTTTTTTCTTTTTTTTGGTAATATTCGAAGGAGAAGAAACCAGGCCATATATTTCAATATAAATTTAGGATTTAGATTTTTCTAGTCAGGTAATTTTAATCAATAATTATACTCAAAACAGATTATTATCAAGAAAACAGTACTCAATACTTCATTATTGAAATGAGTATTTCATCTAATAAATCTGCTTGAGCAAGTCAGTAAACTGACGAAAAAGACTGTACAACCGCCATTTTTTATGTAGCATAGGTGTTTTAATTATATTGCTTGCCCTTATTCGTCAAATGATTTATTATGCAACCAATTGCTAAATTAAAACAAGACAAATTAAAACTGTATGCATTTATAATTTTTATATGTATTACAGTCGTTTCAGTACAGAAATTTTATCCAGAAGACTACAATAATATTAGTAATCTTGATACCAATAATAAATTCAAGATTTTTTCATTTACTATAGATGACACTAATACTATTAAGACCGCTTTTTTTGCAAAAGACCCTTACAATGATTTTTTAAAATTAAATAAAACTTCTAAAATCTTATACGCGTCTTCTGCTTCATTTGTTTCTACCTTAGACAAAAAGAATAATATACCTGTAGGATTTTGCGCTGAAAAAGGTGAAATTATAAATAAAATGCCACATCAAGATATGGATGGTATTGTAGTAATTAGCAATAATCATCCAAAAATGAGTTCTGTTGAGATTATTGATTTAGATAAAGTCAATGGCAAATGCGAAACCTATAATTGTGAATCACATTTTCTTCATAATAATATTAGAAATGATCCTTCATTAGCATTTTCATTTATAGATGCTATAGAGTCGCAAAACATATCTAGTTTTCAGACGCATTTGGTTTATACCAAATATAAAAGTGATAATGAAAATTTTGAAAAGTTACACAATGGTAATAATGATAGAAGCAGGCGTTTTTTGGCAATAGGCAAAAAAGATGGAAAATTACATCATATAATTGTTGATAATATTGAAGACAATTATTTAATGGCTTCTGCCAAAAATTCTTTAGAATATCTTAGACAAAAACAATATTCGGTTGATTTTATGGTAAACTTGGATACTGGAAGTAAAGATATTATACATGCTTACGATGGTGAAAATTTAATAAATTTAAGACCTAATCCATTAACATCATCTGCAAAAATTGAAAATGCATCTAGCTTATTAGTATATTACACTGAGATTTAAAATCTGAGTTTAAGTTTCGCCCTTATGTACCCTAAAAACCTAATCTTTTTTTTAATCACTTTTCAATTTAGTTTTATTTTTGGTTATTCACAAAACCATCTAGAATCGCAAGATTCTTTATATATTCTACGCACAGCTTCTTTAGACAGTATAGAGTCCAACACGCTCAAACATTATAGTGTAGATAAGTTCTCTAATGCACTTGATTTAGCTATTGTGATGTCTCAAGATGAAGGCAACAAGAATGTGAAAAAACGAGGTTCTAACCTAATAGCAATACTCGCTAAGAGTTTTACTAATCAAATTACTACTAAAGCATTTAATTTTGATGACAAAAAAGTAAAAGAGCTAATTATTCGTTTTGAAAATGAAAAATATTTTATTGAAAGACCTAAGATATCAAGGTTTATAAAGCTGGCCAATTATTTGTGCAAAGGAGATTACGTCTATGTTCATAAAAAGTTAATTGAAACATCAGTTTACAGAATTATTTTAATTTTTATTATCATATATATTTCCGCCTTCATTTTAACGTACTCAGATAAATTTAACTGGAAATTCAAAAAACAATTTAGAAGATTCACCCTATTTTCGGTGATTATATTAGTAGTTACATTCGTTCTATTCAAAACAACTTGCCACAATAATATACAAGATTATTCCTTTTACGGTATTACCATTTAGAATAACACAAGTCTAATCTTTAGATTTTCTGTTTAGGAATAAAAAAATTACCAATAATAATATAAAAAGCAACCATAGTGCACCTATACTACTATACTTAATTGTGTTGTCTATTTTTACAAGATTTAATCGACTCAAATATTCTGATTTTGAGAGATCATCATAAAGTAACATAATATTTTTATCGGACCAGATTTCAATCACAGGTTTTACAACCGCAGCTATAATTACAAGAATCATAAATAATAACCAAGGCAATTTAGTCGCACTAATACTTAACGTTGATATTTTTTTCTTTAATAGAAAACTAATTATCAGGCCTAATAAAAACGTAACACCAAGGCTAAAAGCTGGTATATAATATTGAAAATGTATATCTAAAAAGCCATCGAAAAGACCATAATGAAAATAAACATAAATACATACTACAATTAGCGAATGAACGGCACTAATTAATGCAAACCCAAATAACACCCACAATATTGATGTATAGATTGATTGTTTCTGTTTCATCTATTTTTTAAGGTTACTTATTTTCCAAGAGTTATATAAAGATATATTAATAGTATCACCTATGTATATTTCTTGACATAAAATATCAGTACACAAACTGCTTTTGCTATGTAATTTTAACTTAAACGATGCGTTTAAAGAATCCATTTCCATGAATTTATCAATCACTACTGCAGTAATTTTCAAATCTTGTCCTTCCTTATAATTCCATGTGTAATCAGGACAAATATAATCTGTAGCATTATCATGTTCTTCAACAGGAAGAAGTATGGTAATTATATCATTTTTTTCAAAACTTTTATATGTATCAAATGCTTTCTCTTTAATATGTTTAATACACTCGTCAATAGGATTCCAATACTCTAATACTATTTTAACTTGATTTTGTAAGTCAATCGGTTTATCATTTATATAATCAAAATAGCTATTCAGAATTATTCCTGACTTGTCTTGGTTATGGTAAATACCTAAAGAATCAAATAATAAATTTAGTTGTTCAGTTACAGGATGATTCTTTAAAAGTATGGACTCTATTTCATTTTCAATATCATATCCGTAATACACAGGCGCATATTCTTTATGTTTTAATGCACTAAATAATAATCTTTGATCATCATTCCAATTTTTATCTAGGTAATCAAAAGCTGTTTCAAGAGAATCTGGAATAGTTTTCTTCTCACATGAAAAGAATGCAAGCAGAATTAATATAAAAGCATGTCTGAATATCAAAAGGTTAAAATCTTTTTTATACACATACGAAGTTCGACTATTTTATTTAGTCCGCAAACAAAACAATTTTAAGCCTAAAAAAAAACGTGCATTACCACAGCAAAATAGAACATATTAACAAACGATAAACAAATAGAGAATAACTCATTAAATTTTGTAATTTTGCCTGCGTTTAACAGCGCAACATGACCACAAACCCTAAGTATATTTTTGTAACAGGCGGAGTATCTTCTTCTCTAGGAAAAGGCATAATAGCAGCATCTTTAGCAAAACTCCTGCAAGCACAAGGTTACAGAACGACTATTCAAAAATTAGATCCCTATATAAATATAGATCCTGGTACATTAAATCCATATGAACATGGCGAATGCTATGTGACTGACGATGGTGCTGAAACTGATTTAGATCTAGGGCATTATGAACGTTTTTTAAACGTTCCCACGTCTCAAGCTAATAATGTTACTACTGGTAGAATTTACCAAAGTGTTATAGATAAAGAAAGACGTGGTGAGTTTTTAGGAAAAACGGTTCAAGTTATTCCTCATATTACAGACGAGATAAAACATAGAATTCAAATTCTAGGTAATTCTGGAGAATATGATATCATCCTTACCGAAATTGGTGGAACTGTAGGTGATATTGAGTCGTTACCATACGTAGAAGCTGTTCGTCAGTTACAATGGGAATTAGGAGATGATAATGCACTAGTAATTCATTTAACGTTAGTACCATATTTGTCTGCTGCTGGTGAATTAAAAACGAAACCTACCCAACACAGTGTAAAAACTTTAATGGAAAGTGGAGTTCATGCTGATATATTAGTTTGTAGAACAGAACACGAACTAAATGATGGTTTAAAAGCTAAACTTGCCCGTTTTTGTAATGTAAAACAGGAAGCCGTTATTCAGTCGATTGATGCCTCTACAATTTATGACGTACCAAATTTAATGCTCGAAGAAGGATTAGATAAAGTTGTATTGGATAAATTGAATCTAAAAAGTGATGTTCCAAATTTAGAGCAGTGGAACGAATTTTTGAAGCGTCATAAAAATCCAAAAAGTGAAATTACAATTGGCTTAATTGGTAAATATGTTGAGCTTCAAGATTCTTATAAATCTATTTTAGAAGCTTTTATTCATGCTGGTGCAGAAAATGAAGTAAAAGTAAAAGTAGAACCAATTCATTCAGAATATTTAAACGAAGACAATATAGAATTTAAACTTCAGCATCTACATGGTGTATTAGTAGCTCCAGGATTTGGGGAACGAGGTATAGAAGGAAAAATTGCAGCGGTAAAATATGTGCGAGAACATAATATTCCGTTTTTAGGAATTTGTTTGGGCATGCAAATGGCAGTTATAGAATATGCCAGAAATGTGTTAAATCTAGAGAAAGCCAATTCTATTGAAATGGATGAAAAAACACCTCATCCTGTGATTAATTTAATGGAATCTCAAAAAAATGTAGTGAACAAAGGTGGAACTATGCGTTTAGGAGCTTGGGATTGTAAATTAAATAAAAACAGTATTGCGCATCAAGTATATGGCAAAGTAGATATAAATGAAAGACACAGACATCGTTTTGAATTCAATAACGATTATAAAACACAAATTGAAGCGGCTGGTATGAAAGCCACAGGTTTTAATCCTGAAACTGGTTTAGTAGAAATCATTGAAATACCAGGCCATAATTGGTTTGTTGGTGTGCAATACCATCCAGAATATAAGAGTACTGTCGCAAATCCACATCCATTATTTGTGTCGTTTGTAACCGCAGCTTTAAAGTATAAAAAGAATAAATAATGTGCCACTTTGGCGTAAAATAATTTTTTGGATAACTATTTGAGTAAATCATTTGTTACCTCATAAGACCTGATAAGTTATTATAAGCTGTCAGGTCTAAAACTGAAAATCAATGGAAGAAAAGAAATTCGACATAAACTCCATAATAGGTTTCGTACTTATTTTTGGGATAATGCTTTGGTACTTTTACCAGACCAAACCAACTGAAGAAGAAATTACTGCACAGAAAAAAGCCCAAGAAGAACAAGTTGAGGCAGAAAAAAAAGTAAGTAAACAAACTGAAACTTTAGTAACAACTTCTCAAGATTACACTAACACAAAGGTTTTAGATTCTGCTCAACAAGTTGCTATACAGAACAAGGTAGGATCTTTTGCTTATGCATTAACCTTACCATCAGCTTCCAATGAACAAACAACAGTAGAAACTGAAGTTTTAGAATTAAAGTTTAATAATAAAGGGGGGCACTTAGCTCAAGTTAAATTGAGAAATTTTGTGGACTACGATTCAATTCCAATTTACTTAGTTAAAGACGACAATAGTGCGTTTAACATCTCATTTGGCACTTCAGACAATAGAACTCTAAACACACAAGATTTCCCGTTTCAATCGTCAGTTTCTAAAAGTGGTGAGAATACCATTGTTTCTATGAAACTTAAAGTTTCTGAAAGTGCATTTTTAGAGTACCGATACGAGTTAAAACCCAAGGATTATATGATTGATTTTTCAATCAAATCTCAAGGTTTAAGTGGAGTTTTCAACACATCTCAACCAATTACTTTAGATTGGAAACAGAAAAGTATAAGACATGCCAAAAGTATAAGCTACGAGAATCGTTATACTAGGTTAACGTATATGTACGATGGAGACAAGGTTGACAAATTAAAACAAATGAGTGATGATGAAGAAACGGTCAATGATGTTGAGTGGTTATCTTATAGACAGCATTTCTTTAGTACTATTTTAGTTTCTAATGATAGTCCACTTAAAAATGTAGCAATAACTTCTAAAGACTTAGTTGAAGATGAAGCAATAGACACATTATATACAAAACTATATACTTCAAAAGTGCCATTAGCTTTTAATGGTGGCGAGCTAAACAAAAACTTTGGTCTGTATTATGGACCAACAGATGCAAAAACATTAAAAGCTTACGATAAAAGCCTTGAAGAAAGTATTCCTTTTGGATGGGGAATTTTTGGTTGGATTAACAAAGCATTATTTATTCCTTTATTTGGATTCTTAAGCGGTTTCTTGCCTTATGGTATAGCCATTATCGTGATGACTATTCTAGTTAAAATCATGCTTTCTTTTGTGCAATACAAGCAGTTCTTATCTCAGGCAAAAATGAAAATTTTAAAGCCAGAGTTAGACGCTATTAGAGAAAAGCACAAAGACAATAAAATGAAAGCTCAGCAAGAAACTATGGCATTGCAGAACAAAGCAGGTGCAAGTCCACTTAGTGGTTGTTTACCTGGATTAATGCAAATCCCAGTGTTTTATGCTTTATTTATGTTCTTCCCTACTGCTTTTGAATTGCGACAAAAAAGTTTCCTTTGGGCAGACGATTTAAGTTCTTTTGATTCCGTTTTAGATTTACCATTTAATATTCCTTTTTATGGTGACCATATAAGCTTATTTCCAATATTAGCAGCAGTTGCAATTTTCTTCTATATGAAAATGACAACAGGTCAACAAATGGCAACGCAACCTACACAAGAAGGAATGCCTGATATGGGTAAGATGATGAAATACATGATATATTTCTCACCATTATTAATGTTAATATTCTTTAACAATTATGCATCTGGATTGAGTTTATACTATTTCATTTCTAATTTAATTAGTATAGGAATAATGCTTGTAATTAAAAATTACATTATCGACGAAGATAAAGTATTGGCAAAAATCGAAGTCAGTAAAACGAAGCCTAAGAAACAAAATAAGTTTCAGAAGAAAATGGCTGAAATGATGGAACAAGCTGAACAGCAAAAACAAGCACAACAGCGTAAGAAAAAATAGAAAACTTATTATATTCCATAAAAAAGCCCTTTGAAAGTTATTTCAAAGGGCTTTTACTAACTAATAATCAATCAATCAAACAAAATAGAGGTAATCACTCCTCAATTTTTCTTTTTCGTTTTCTTATGGTGCTGGTAAAATAACTTTATCTATTACGTGTACCACACCATTCATACCTTGTATATCTACTAAAGAAGTTACAATATTACTTGTACGACTATTGGCGTCTGTTAAAGTAAATGCTGTGTTATCTGCTGTAATGTTTCCACCTAAAGTACTAACTGTTCCGTTTGGTAATCCCGAAGATTGAATGTTACCACTTACAACATGGTTTAATAATACTGCATTAGTAGTAGCAGCATTTAATTCATTCATACCTTCGCCAAATCCGGTTAAATTTAACTCCGCTAATACATCTGCGAAAGCACCATCTGTTGGAGCGAATACCGTAAATGGACCAGCAGTTGCATCGGAAACTGTATCTATCCATGGTACTGTTGGTGAGCCTGTATCAGCATACGCAAGAGCACTTACCAATAAAGATAAAGCATCATTTGAAGTTGCAAAGGTTGCTATAGTTGGTAAGTCAATTACAGTGTTGACGATATGTACTGTTCCGTTTGTAGCTGTGTTATCAGCATCTACAACTGTAGACTGTCCGTTTAACTCTACTCCAGATGACGTTGTGAAATATAAACTAAGGTTTACACCGTTAGGACCTGTAGCAGCTGTATTAGTATATCCGGATCCTGCATTCACTAGATTTGTAGCACTTATGGTCTGGCCAATAATAACATGATTTAAAAGAATGTTTCTTACTACATCTTCTTCTGCAGCAGATAAATTATCTAAGTCTAAACCTGTGGAATTAAGTAATGCTGTAAACGCGGCATTGTCTGGAGCAAATACAGTGAAAGGACCTGGTCCTTGTAGTGTTGATACTAAATTCGTTGCTTCAAGAGCAGCGGCTAAAGAGGTTAAACCCTTTGCAACGGCCACGTCAACAACAGTCGTTGCTTGTTCTACATTTCCGTTGTTGTCATCGTCATCACTACATGACGTTAATCCGATTACCAGTAAAAAAATCGGAAGCATTTTGAGTGTTTTTGAAATAATTTTCATTTTTTTGAGTTTTAAATTGTTCAACATTATCAAACTTTATCTAGTTTGTTTAACAAATCTATAAAATGTTTAAACAAAAAGTATTTTTCACTTTAATATTTACCATAATTTTAACAAGTCTGCATGCGCAAAAATCTTTAAATCAGTTTGATAAAAACGGGAAACGCCACGGTTTATGGACTAAAAACTACCATCAGACTGATCAAAAACGATATGAAGGTAATTTTATACACGGCAAGGAAATAGACTCGTTTAAATACTATACCTTATCAAAAGGTAAAAGTGTTTTAAGCGCTGTTAAGATATTTAATGAAAAAGATAGCGTAGCATTAGTCACTTTTTTAGCCTCAAATAAAAAAGTAATTAGTGAAGGCAAAATGAATGGCAAACGATTTATTGGGCAATGGGTTTTTTATCACAAAAATTCTACCACCAAAATGATTGTTGAAAATTATAGTAATGACGGACTACTTGAAGGTGAGCGCAATGTGTATTACAAAAATGGTTTAATTGCAGAAAAAGCAACTTATAATCTTGGTAAATTAAATGGTGTGTCTCAGTGGTTTTCTGAAAATGGGATTCTATTAAAGTCATCCTTTTATAAAGACGATGAGTTAAATGGACAAACTATACATTACGATGCTTTAGGCCATAAACTTTCGGAGGGCAACTATGTTTCTAATCAAAAGAAAGGCATCTGGAAGTATTATAAAGATGAAAAACTAACTAAAGAAATTGATCATACAAATCAAAAAGTAATTTCTAAAAAACAATAGATTTAAACTATCTCCTAAATAGTATTTCAATATGGCAATCTTTACAAGATTGCCTTTTTTATTTTGTAATTTTGTCGCAGTTTTTCAGACAATAAATATTAAATTAATTTTTTATAGTGAAACGTGTTATAGTAGGTCTTTCGGGTGGTGTAGATTCTAGTGTTGCAGCTTATCTTCTAAAAGAACAAGGTTACGATGTTATTGGGCTGTTTATGAAAAACTGGCATGATGATTCTGTTACCATTTCAGATGAATGCCCATGGCTAGAAGACAGTAACGATGCCATGCTGGTAGCAGATAAATTAGGTATACCTTTTCAAACGGTAGATTTAAGCGAACAATACAAAGAGCGTATTGTTGACTATATGTTTAATGAATACGAAAAAGGACGTACACCAAATCCAGATGTACTTTGTAATCGCGAAATAAAGTTCGATGTCTTTATGGACATTGCAATAGAGCTTGGTGCAGATTACGTAGCCACTGGTCACTATTGTAGAAAAGGAACAATTCAAAAAGACGGAAAAGACATTCATCAATTATTATCAGGCATTGACACTAATAAAGACCAATCGTATTTTTTATGCCAGCTATCTCAAGTTCAATTGGCAAAAGCTATGTTTCCTATTGGTGAATTAACGAAACCTGAAGTAAGAGAAATTGCAAAAGCACAAGATTTAATAACAGCCGAGAAGAAAGATTCTCAAGGACTTTGTTTTATTGGAAAAGTTAGACTTCCTGAATTTTTACAACAGCAATTAAAACCTAAAGAAGGTGTAATTATTGAGATTGATAAATCTTTTGACGCTTATAATCAAACACTTCCTGAGTTCGATTCAAAAGAAAATAAACTTTCTTTTTTATCTAAAAAGCCAGAGTATTCAATTTCTGCTGGAAAAATAGTGGGCAAGCATCAAGGCGCACATTATTTTACTAAAGGACAACGCAAAGGATTGGCAGTTGGTGGCACAAAGGAACCACTTTTTGTCATTGATACTGATGTTAATGACAATGTTATTTATACAGGTCAAGGCAAAAATCATCCTGGATTATACCGCAACGTATTATTTGTATCTAACCAAGAGTTGCATTGGGTACGTGAAGATTTAGCTTTAGCAGAAGGTGAAACCATGTCGGTAATGGCACGAATAAGATATAGACAAGTACTCGAAAAAGCAACAATACATAAAGTAGCTTCTGGTTTATACGTTGCGTTTAATAATAAACAATCTGCAATCACAGAAGGCCAGTTTGTTGCTTGGTACTTAAAAGACGAATTAGTAGGTTCTGGTGTAATTTCTTAAATTGCAGTAAAAAAAAAGCTATGTTACGTAAACCTACCCTGCTTTTATTGCTACTGCTTACCATTAATATTTATGCACAAGAAGAAGATGCTTGGATTTATCTTACTGACAAACCGGATGTTGCATTGGCATTGGCAAACCCTTCTACTATTCTAACTCAGAAAGCAATAAATAGAAAGCTCAATCATAACATCGACATTGACGAAAGAGATGTGCCTGTTAACGAAGCTTACATCTCAGATTTAAAAACACAAAACGGAATTGTAGTTCTGGCCAAATCTAAATGGTTTAATGCTGTTCATGTTAGAGGCTTAGAAGTAGATATAAACGCACTGGAAACATTAAATTATGTAGATTATATTGATTTTGCTAACAAAATTTTGAACGCAGAATCACGACCATATAGCATACAAGATAAAACTGACATTGAAGATCAATCTGTTGTTTTTACGTATGGAGATACTCAAAATCAGATAGAAATGATTAATGCAGATAATCTACACGCCTCAGATTTTACTGGAGAAGGAATTACAATTGCTGTTATGGATTCTGGCTTTCCTAATGTAAATACTATGGGCGCCTTTCAGCGTTTAAGAGATAATAGTGATTTATTAGATGGATATGATTTTGTGGATAGAACTTCAGATGTTTATGCAAGTAGCACTAGTTCTCATGGTACTCGTGTGCTAAGTGATATGGGTGGTTTTATTCAAAATCAATTTGTTGGAACAGCTCCAGATGCATCTTATTATTTATTTAGAACCGAAGATTCATCCAGTGAAAACCCGGTTGAAGAAAGTTACTGGGTTGAAGCAGCAGAACGTGCAGATAGTCTCGGTGTTGATATGATTAATACATCTTTAGGATATACGGAATATGACAATTCGAATTACAATTATACACCAGCAGATATGAATGGACAAGTAGCATTTATTTCTAGAGGAGCCTCGATAGCTGCGGAAAAAGGAATTTTAGTTGTTGTTAGTGCAGGTAATGCAGGAGCAACATCATGGCAAACTGTAGGAGCACCAGCAGATTCTCCAGATGTATTATCTATTGGTGGTGTTGATGCAAATGGAGATTATGTTGCATTTAGTTCTCAAGGAGGAGCTGCACAAATAGGTTACCAGAAACCAGATGTCGTAGCACGAGCAGGAACGGCATACGTAGTAGATGAAAACAATACAATTACTCAAAATAATGGGACGTCGTTTAGTGGACCCATTCTTTGTGGAGGAATTGCATCATTGTGGCAGGCAATTCCAAATGCTTTACCAACTCAAGTAATGGATTATGTAAGACAATCGGCTTCTCAATATAGTACACCAGACGATTTGTTAGGCTATGGTATTCCTGATTTAGATTTAGCAAAAAGCATCGCACTTTCTATTGAAGAAGAACATATTCAACATTATAGTTTTTATCCTAATCCGGTTAAAAATGAACTTAATATTAAGTTCCCTTCTTCAATAAACCAAATAGAGCTTACAATTTATAGCCAAATAGGTCAAGCTGTTTTCACTAAAACTGTCCTTAATAATACTGAAACTATTAATGTATCTGGATTTGCATCAGGAATCTATTTGTTAAAGCTTTCAACTGAAAATATTTCAAAATCAATCAAATTTATAAAGCAGTAAAATGGCAAATAGAATCACAACACTTTTCAATATAAAATATCCTATAATACAAGCAGGAATGATTTGGAATAGTGGCTGGAGATTAGCTTCAGCGGCAAGTAATTCTGGTATTTTAGGCTTAATTGGTGCCGGCTCAATGTATCCAGATATATTACGAGAGCATATTCAAAAATGTAAAGCCGCAACTGACAAACCGTTCGGTGTTAACGTGCCAATGCTATATCCAAATATTACTGAGATAATGGATATAATCGTTGAAGAAGGAGTACAAATTGTATTCACTTCTGCTGGAAATCCAAAAACCTGGACCAAATGGTTACAAGACAAAGATATTACAGTAGTGCATGTCGTAAGTAGCGTTAAATTTGCTTTAAAAGCGCAAGAAGCTGGAGTTGATGCAATTGTAGCCGAAGGTTTTGAGGCTGGAGGACACAATGGTAGAGACGAAACCACAACATTGACTTTAATACCAATGGTAAAAGAACAATTACACATTCCGTTAATAGCAGCTGGCGGTATTGCTACAGGAGGCGCCATGTTAGCCTGTATGGTTTTGGGTGCGGATGGTGTACAGGTTGGTAGTCGGTTTGTAGCAAGTGAAGAATCCTCAGCACACCAAGTATTTAAACAAGTGGTTGTTGATGCAAAAGAAGGAGACACACAATTAACTTTAAAAGAATTAGCACCTGTACGTTTAATAAAAAATAAATTTTACAACGAATTACAAGAGCTCTATAAAACGTCACCTACAACAGAACAACTCAAAGAATTACTAGGTAGAGCAAGAGCGAAACGTGGCATGTTTGAAGGTGATTTAGAAGATGGCGAATTAGAGATTGGGCAAATTGCCGGCTTAATCCATGATGTAAAACCCGTTGCCGATATTGTAGCCGATATGGTAAAGGAATTTGAGGAAGCTCAGGACAATGTTAGTATTTTGTAACTAATTACTATTAATTCTAACATATAAGTTATTTCTTAAATTCCCTCTTAATCGTATAAATCAATTCTTCTAGACCATTGATTTTTATATCGTGCATTTGTATCATCATACGTCCAAGTTTTCCTTCTGGAAAACCTTTTTGTTTAAACCATGTATAATAATATTCAGGAATATCGACTAAGTATCGGTCTTTGTATTTACCAAAAGGCATTTTGTAGTGTGCCAACTCAATAAGTGCTTGTTTACTACCCTTCAAATTTTTAGGCCTTGAATTGATCTAATGCTGCTAATTCCGTAGCAATAAAGCTTTGCCACTGCTGTTGCATTTCTGAATTAATTGAATGATTACTTTGTGCATCGTAACGCTTCTGAGTTTCATTTAAGGCCTCATTTATTGTTTTATGCAATCTATTCAACTGGTCTTTAAGATTTTGGTTTACCACCAAACGTGTTAATTGCTGTCTAAACTTACGTGCGTACAACTCAGTAATATCAAAATGTAATTGTTCATGTTTCAGAATATAAGCATCACTTTTATCTTTTAAATACCAAGATTTATTAGGATAAAAATGAGCTTCAACAGAGGTGGTAAAATCTATTATTCGTTTACCAGAGGTTTTTACAGAATAGCCAAATGTAATTCCAGAGGCTGTTAAAGCTGCAGCATCAGATAGCAAATTAGGATTAGCTTTAAAATCTGCCCAAGTTAGTTTTCGGGTTTCATTCCAAGTCATCGTTTCTTCATTGGTATTATTACCAATAAAAAGGAACATAAGACAAAATGTAAGATACTTAATTAGCATAATTAAGAGTTAGGATTTAGCTGGATTTTAATTAGCTTTTACAATTTTTAAATTATCGTATTTCACTATATATACAGCCTCATTTATATAGCCACCAAACAGGCTTTTGTTATATCTAAATTTGTTTTCTATATATTCCGTCTCAATGGTTTCACCAGACACTTCATACAAATTATCTCCAGATGCTAAACGCATCAATAAATCTAATGTAATATCAAAACCTCGCACGACATATTTACTTGGTGTAACACCATATTCTTCTCTGTAAGCACGTATAAAAGAATTTGACTCACTATCATCATAATCCTTATTTACTGATGGATAATGGAACTTTAAATTCGACAAGTTATTATTGTCAATATTTTTTCCTTCAAAAGCCCTATTCTTATCCAATGTTACGAGTACAATTTCCGTTTTAAGATCAATAAATCCATTTAGCATACTAATTACACTTGATGCCATAGAGTTATTATTTGTTTCTAGAAATACAATTGTTTTACCATTTTGAAACACATTTTCCAATGCGACATGAGGAACAACAAATGCGTCCTTAGTTTTATCCTTTTTTTTCTTTATTGAATAAATAACTCTAGAATCTGGAAACTGAACTTTTAGAGCTTCACTTGATTCGCGATGAGCATGGTCTGAAATAATAACAACTTTAGATTTTAAACTATCTGCTTTTACAAAATCAATCATTGTCTTGCGCAATAATTTATCTTCTGGCACAGTTTGAAACACATTACTGTAAACAGACTTAGGCTTTTTCATTGCGGCAATTACAGGTACTCTTTGATTTTTTAGTGCTCTAGCAACACGATCAAAACTTTCTTCTTTTATAGGACCTATTACGGCATCGTAATCCGAAAAATCATTTTCTTCTAAAAGTTTTGACGTAGTTGAAGCTTGGTTACGCGTATCTAAAACCTTTAAATCTGTAGATATACCTAAATTTTTAGCAGAATCTAAAGCCATTACCACACCAACATGAAAATCTAAAACAATAGAAAGTAATCTATTATTTTTAATCATATCCTTTGCTTCTGCAACTAAATCTGTATCGATTCTATTTAAACGATAAGGCATCATTAAAGCTAGCTTCTTAGTATTAAAATTATTTAATCTAGACTTTAAATTTGTAACATCTACTTCCAATAAACTAGCAGCTATATCAGTATCGGAAGGCACCTTTAATACCATACCTACTTTTAACCCTGATTCTTTTAAACCAGGATTCATTTCCTCTAGTTGCTCTTGAGTTAAACCTAATTTTACTTTTAATCTGTAAAACCCTTCTTTAGGTAAAACTTCATAATAGCTATACGTTGTTTCAATCGGCTTTTCTTCTTCGTCCCCAATATTAGGTACATTAAGTACATCACCTGGTTGTACAACTTCTCCCATATTAGGATTTAAAGCTTCAAGTTCTGCAACGGTAATTTCAAACTTATATGCAATTCTCCATTTTCCTTCTGAAGGTTGAACACTATATTTTTTAACTGTATTACTCAAAGTCTGTTTAGAAATAACCGTTCTGTATTTTGGGATTCTAATCTTATCCCCTTTTTTTAAATTTTCTGAATACAAAAAACGATTTGCTTTCTTTATTTCTTCTTCACTAACGCTATATTTTTTTGATAAACCATATAAGGTTTCTTTACGTTTTACTTTGTGTTTTTTATACCCAATTAATTCTCTTGATTCTGCTTCAATAGGTTGGTTTTTAATTTTTGAAGTAGGAATAATTAATACTGTATTAGATTTAAAGTTTGTTTTTGCATCAGGATTTAATGCAAAAATATCAAAAGGAGTAACTAAATAGTGTTTAGCGATACTCTCAATTGTTTCACCTGCTTGCACTTTGTGTTCTTTGTACTTTTGAGCACTTAAACTAAGCGTGAACGTAATTAATATGATGGTTAAAATATTTTTCATTTAATCTAATTTTTATTAGTAGTATACATTGAAAACTCAAATGTTTAACACATACTACTTTTACTCCCATTCAATAGTAGCAGGCGGCTTTGAGCTTATATCGTATACGACTCTATTAACGCCTTTTACTTTATTTATTATTTCATTTGAGGTTTTTTGCAAAAACTCATAAGGTAAATTCACCCAATCTGCAGTCATTCCATCTGTACTTTCTACAGCTCTTAAAGCTACACATTTTTCATAAGTACGTTCATCTCCCATTACTCCTACGCTATTTACTGGTAATAACATCGCGCCTGCCTGCCATACTTTGTCGTACAAATTCCAAGAACGCAGGTTATTAATGAATATGGCATCTACCTCTTGTAAAATCCGCACTTTCTCGGCTGTTATATCCCCCAGAATACGAATACCCAATCCAGGCCCCGGAAAAGGATGACGTCCTAATAACAGATTATCCATATTCATTGAAGCACCAACACGCCTCACCTCATCTTTAAATAAAGCTTTTAGTGGTTCCACAACTTTTAATTTCATATAGTCTGGTAATCCACCAACATTATGATGACTTTTAATCGTTGCACTTGGTCCACCAGTTGCTGATACACTTTCTATAACATCCGGATATATTGTACCTTGTGCTAACCATTTCACTTCTTTTATTAGATGTGCTTCATCATCAAAAACTTCAATAAATACGCGACCAATAGCTTTTCTTTTTAGCTCTGGATCACTTATTCCTTTAAGGGCTTTCAAAAAGCGTGCCGAAGCATCTACACCTTTAACGTTTAATCCCATACCTTCGTATTGATGCAGAACATCATTGAATTCATTTTTCCGGAGTAAGCCGTTATTAACGAAGATACAATAGAGGTTTTCCCCAATGGCTTTATGTAACAACATTGCTGCTACTGAAGAATCTACGCCTCCAGATAAACCAAGAACAACTTTATCACCTCCTAACTTTTCCTTTAAATCATCAACGGTTTCTTCTACAAAAGATTGTGGAGTCCAGTCTTGTTCTACCTGAGCTATTTTTATTAAAAAGTTATGTAAAAGTTGATGTCCATCAGTTGAATGGTACACTTCTGGATGAAACTGTATGGCATAAGTATCTTCACCTTCAATTTTATAGGCTGCATTTTCAACATCACTAGTACTTGCTAAAAGCTCACCACCTGTTGGCAGTGTTTTAATAGTGTCGCTATGACTCATCCAAACTTGACTACTTTCATGAATATTCTCAAAGAAATCTTCATTTTTCTTTATGAACGCTAAATTAGCCCTTCCATATTCTCTTGTATTGGATTCAGCTACCTCACCACCAAAAAAATGGGCTAAATACTGCGCACCATAGCAAACCGCCAGCATTGGTTTTTTACCACGTATTTCCGAGAGATCTGGATGTAAAACATCTTTACCTCTAACAGAGTTTGGACTACCAGATAAAATAACGGCTTTAAAGCTGTTTGAATCTGAGGGTATTTTATTGAATGGATGAATTTCGCAATAGATATTTAACTCTCTTACGCGTCGCGCAATAAGCTGTGTGTATTGCGATCCGAAATCTAAAATAAGGACTTTGTTATGTTGCATGTGCAAAAATAACAATTGATTTCAGATTGCTGTTTTACACCATACTATTTTTTGCATATTTTCTTAACATTTTAAAGTACTTGCAAACACAACGATTTTTAAAATGTTAAGCCTTTAAAATATCAAGCTATTCCATAGATTCTAAAATCAATCGAATATCGTTTTGCGTTGTATCTGGATTAATAAAACAAAAGCGAGAAATAGCTTCATATCGTTCTCCATTATTCCATTTTGTTGGAGTCACCAATGCAAATCCTTTGCGATGGTTTTCATATGTCCATTCGGTATAATCTTCAGATTGCCACCCTTTTCTTCTAAATAAAACACAAGATAAACTTGGTTCTCTTACCAATTCTAAATCCGGATGTGCTTCTATCATTTTACCAGCAATTTGCGCAAGTTCAATACCTCTTTCTATTGCACGTTTAAAACGATCAGTTCCATGCGTTGCTAATGAAAACCACAAAGGTAAACCACGAACACGTCGTGTTAACTGAATTTGATAATCACTTGGATTAAATCCATGCGCTCCTTCATCTTTAAAAATATCGAGATAAGAACCGTCTTGTGAATGGGCTCTTTTTGCAAGTTCTGGATTTTTATAAATTACAGCACCACAATCATAAGGAGAAAACATCCATTTGTGTGGATCTATTGTAATACTATCCGCTTTTTCAATGCCATTAAACAAATGACGTACAGAATCTGCTGCTAATGCACCTCCACCATAAGCCGCATCTATATGACACCATAAGTTCTCCTTTTTACATATGTTAGCGATACCGTCTAAATCATCAATAATTCCGGCATTTGTCGTTCCACCTGTCGCTACAACCGCAAATAAACATTTACGTTGATGTTCCGTGAGGTTGTCTATTGTTTTTTGTAAATCTTCACCTTCTAATCGTTCTTCGGACTCTACTAATAAAATATCTACATCTGCTACTTTTGCCATCGCTTTCACTGAAGAATGTGCTCCACTAGAAGTGATTATTAAACCTTTTTCGTGTTTGTACTCTTGCTTTTCCCGCCAATGTTCTCTAGCAGTAACAATAGCTGATAAATTAGCAGCTGTACCACCACTTGTAAACACACCAAATGCTCCTTCTGGCAAACCTGTTAATGAAACAATCCATTGCATAGCCTCATTTTCGCAAAAAATACCACCTGCGCCTTCCATCCAATATGCACCATGAATACTCGAAGCCGATGTAATTAAATCGAACATAACGGCTGCACGCGTTGGTGAAGCTGGCACAAATGCTAAGTTTCTTGGATGATCTACAGGAACATTAGCTTTAGACAAATGATCTTTCCATAAGTTGAAAGCATATTCACCACCAACGCCTTTATCTGTAATTGTCTCACCGACGATTTCTTTTAATTCTTCAGCTTTTTTAGGCTTACCAATTTGATGTTCAGTAGCAGAAACTCTACCAATAACATATTTCATAACATCGAGTGTCATTTCAATAAGCTCTATATCTATTTTATGCATGTGTTAGTTTAGATTTAATATTAAAAACTTTCCTTTTAAAGGTTCTAAAAATTTGAATAATTTAGGGATTAATTCTTCTCCATATTCTAAATACAATTCTGAAAAATTAAGATTGCGCTCTTGTAAACTTTGACTTGGAAATAGGTTTTCTTGTAACGCTGTGCATCTACTTATTTGATCAGCTAGCTTTCGCTTTTGCGCTTTTAATAAGCGTTGCTCTAATGCATGTAAGCCTTTAATTTGTTTTGTTTCTTGTGCTTGAACAGCACCTAAAAACGATTTATCAGTTTGCTTTGCAAGCTCTTTTAAATCCTCAAATTGTGTTTTTAAATGTTCTATTTGATTTGAAAAATCGATTTCAATATTAGATATCTCTCTGACTTTTTTATTGATATATGAAGATCGTTTTAAAAATAAATCGAGATTAGAAACATTAAGTTTTTTAAGTTTTTCTGATTGCTTTTTAGATTTTACTAATACAGAATTACGCAATAATAACATAGGAAAAGTTACATTGTGGGCTTCAAAATTTGATTTTAATTGCAGCCAATAAATCAGTTCACCTCCTCCACCTATATAACATAGGTTTGGTAAAATCACTTCCTGATATAGTGGGCGCATTATTACGTTAGGTGAGAAACGCTCTGGAGCTTCAGAAAGATGCTCTAACAACTCATTTTTATTCCAGCTTATATCTGCATTTAAGACTTCAAACATTTCATCTTTATACACAATACGTTCTCGCAGTCCTTCTGTCATATAGAAGAAATTTACTTCACGTGGATTTACTTGAATTTTTAATCCTAATGCTTCTAAAGTTTTATTTGTATCTGTTACTGTTTTAAAAGCTGTTTGATCGATTAGTTCTTCTTTAATATTTGGAATAAACAATCGCTTTAAATTAGAATCATCTGCATCAACAATAACTAAGCCATGTTCACCAAATAATTGATTTGCTAAATAGTGTGTTGCTTGAGCTAGGTTTTGATGCTTTAAATAAGCTTCTTTAAACCATTGTTTTAACTGTTCAGCATTTTTACCAGAACCAAACTGATCAGCAACGACTTTATAAACTTCATCTAATCCTTCTGAATTAAAATGACCAACAGCTCCTTTTTGTTGTGAGTTCCATTGAAGCTTTTTCCCCTTAAAATTAAAATAGTTGATTTCATCAAAATCATGATCTTCAGACGCCATCCAATATACTGGCACAAAATTATAATTCGGAAATTTTATCTTTAATTGCTTTGTAAGATTAATGGTTGAAATAATCTTATATAGAAAATATAAAGGACCTGTAAAAAGATTTAACTGATGACCTGTCGTGATTGTAAAGGTAGTATTAGACTCTAAATTTTCAATATTTTTTAATGTAGCCTTAGAAGTTTTAAATTGACTGTATTGGTCTTTTAGAGTATTAACTAAAACCTTACGATTACCCTTTTGGTGACAATCAAAATTTGATTGTTTTTCTTTTATTTGAGCCTCAAAATTATCTAATAACGGAAACCGGTTATACAAAGACCTTAGCTCTGGTTTTTGATCTAAATAATCACAAATAAAATCTGAGAAATAGTTGGTTTCTCTAAACGGAATAAAGTCGATTTGCATATGTAAGTTCAATTACGGCATAAATATAAGACACTTCTGTTTTTTAACTGCTAATTTTTAGTTAATTCGGTTTCCCTGATTATCTTTACTTTCTTTCAACCAAAAAAAAAAAAAAAAATGCAAAAATTAGTTTTAGCTCTGTTGTTCGTTTTTGGTGCATTAACCCTAACATCAGCACAAAACATTAATTCACCAAGTGAGTTTTTAGGATATAATCTTGGTAGTCAATTTAGTCGTCATCATCAAGTCGTAGATTATTTTAAATCTGTTGCAAATGAACGTCCAAATGAAGTAAAACTCGAGATATACGGAAAAACTAATGAGCGAAGACCATTACTTTTAGCATATGTATCCAGTGAAGAAAACATAAATAATCTTGAAACAATACGTGAAAACAATTTAAAAAACACGGGTATTCTTGAAGGTTCACCAACATCAACAGATGTCGCTATTGTTTGGCTAAGCTATAATGTACATGGTAATGAAGCTTCTAGTTCTGAAGCCTCCATGTTAACGCTATATAAGTTACTTACAGAGCAAAAAGATTTATTAGAAAATACAGTTGTTATTATTGACCCTTGTATTAATCCAGATGGTAGAGATCGTTATGTCAATTGGTATAATGAAACAGCTAGTCAGCCATACGACATCAATAGAAATGCAAGCGAGCACAATGAACCTTGGCCAGGAGGACGACCAAACCATTACCTTTTTGACCTCAACAGAGATTGGGCTTGGGCGACACAAATTGAATCACAAACCAGACTACAAGTCTATAATAAATGGATGCCACATATTCATGTAGATTTTCACGAACAAGGTCCAAACGAACCTTATTATTTTGCTCCTGCCGCAGAACCTTTTCATGAAATTATTAGTGATTGGCAACGTGATTTTCAAACTGAAATAGGAAAAAATCATGCTAAATATTTTGATGCCGAAGGTTGGTTGTTTTTTACAAGGGAACGCTTCGATTTATTATATCCAAGTTACGGAGATACTTATCCAACATACATGGGAGCGATTGGTATGACTTACGAACAAGGTGGACACGGTATGGCTGGATTAGGAATATTGAATGATGAAGGTCATGTTCTCACTTTAACAGAACGTTTAACACATCACACAACTACTGGTTTATCGACGGTTGAAATAGCTTCAAAAAATGCAAAGCAATTAAATTCTGAATTTGCAAAATTCTTTGATAATTCTAACTTAAAATATAAGAGCTATGTTGTTAAAGGAAATGAAGACAAATTGAATAGCCTTAAAACACTTTTAAACAAACATGAAATTACATTTGAAAACCCAAATACTTCAAAAATTTCAGGTTATAATTATCGTTTAGGAAAACAAGGTGCCATGAATGTTACTAGCAATGCCATTGTAGTGCATACTAATCAACCAAAAGGAAAAATGGTGAAGGTATTATTTGAACCAAATGCTAAACTTTCCGATTCTTTAACATACGATATAACTGCTTGGTCAGTGCCTTATGCATATGGTTTAGATGCCATTGCGAGTACTGTAAAAGTTAACAGTAGCAAGCTATTAGAACGTAAATCACTTGCAACATTAAATGATGCTTATGGCTATGTAAGCAAATGGAATTCTATGGATGACGCAAAGTTTTTAGCAGAACTTTTAAAAGCAAATTTAAAAGTTCGTTTTACTGAAAAACCATTTACATCGAATGGTACTAAATTTGAGCGTGGTTCTTTAATCATTACCAAAGGAGACAATCAACATATTGAGAAATTTGTAGGAACATTAAATACTATAGCTCAAAACCATTCTCAACCATTAACTCAAATTAACTCGGGCTTTTCGCAAACGACACCAGATATTGGCTCGCCAGATATTAAATTAATAAACAAACAAAAAGTAGCAGTGCTTTCTGGTAAAGGCACATCATCATTAAGTTATGGCGAAATATGGCATTTCTTTGAGCAACAATTACACTATCCATTGACCTCATTAAATACTGATAATTTAAGCCTATCTAACTTAGACAAATTCAATGTTTTAATTATTCCAAACGGTTATTACAACAGCGTTTTAAATGATGCTAACATGAAAAAAATAAAAGATTGGGTACGCTCTGGAGGAAAAGTTATTGCAATTGACGGAGCCCTACGCAGCTTTGCAGGAAAAGATGGTTTTAACTTAAAATACAAACAATCGGATAGTGAAAGTGATGATGATAATTTAACTCCATATGCAGATCGCGAACGCGAGAAAAGTAATAACTTTATTACTGGTGCTATTTTTAAATCTAAAGTAGATAAAACACATCCTATGGCGTTTGGCTATAATGATGATTATTTTACCTTGAAATTAGGAAGTACTTTATATAACTTATTGGAAAGCGGCTATAATGTTGCTCATTTAGCGGATAATAAAGTTTACTCAGGCTTTGCAGGAAAAGATGCCCTAAACAATTTAGGTCAAACATTAGTGTTTGGTGAAGAATCAATGGGAAGTGGTAGTTTTATCTATATGGTAGACAATACATTATTTAGAAGTTTTTGGGAAAATGGAAAATTGTTTTTGGTTAACTCTATTTTCTTTGTGAATAACAATGCCTATGAGCTTTAATATTGTGCCAATTAAATAAAATTATCATTTAACTAAATATTGAAATAAGAATCAATCAAATCATTAATCATGAAAGACATTAAATCAATAATCTTAAGCTTTCTCATTGTATTTACAATTTCATCCTGTAAACAAACCGAAGCCAAAAGCGATTCTAAAGAATTTAAAGTTGAGTACGAAAAATTCACTTTAGATAATGGGTTGCAAGTCATTCTTCATGTAGATAAATCAGATCCCGTAGCCGCTGTAGCTTTAACAGCACATGTAGGATCAGCGAGAGAAAAAGTAGGAAGAACAGGTTTTGCACATTTATTTGAACATTTATTATTCTTAGAATCTGAGAATCTAGGCAAAGGCGGATTAGACCAAATGAGTGCTCGTATTGGAGGCTCTGGCGCCAATGGCTCTACCAATAGAGATAGAACAAATTATTTTCAAACGGTTCCAAAAGATGCTTTAGAAAAAATGATTTGGGCGGAAGCTGATAAATTAGGCTACTTTATTAATACAGTTACAGAACCTGTTTTAGCTAAGGAAAAGCAAGTCGTAAAAAACGAAAAACGTCAACGTGTAGATAATCAACCTTATGGACATAATTCGGCAGTAATAAATAGTAATCTTTATCCCAAAGGCCATCCTTACAGTTGGGAAGTCATAGGTTCTTTAGAAGATCTACAGAATGCAACCTTAGCTGATGTAAAAGAGTTTTTTAAAAGATGGTATGTACCGAATAATGTGACCCTTACCATTGCAGGAGATATTGATGTAGCGCAAACCAAAACTTGGGTTAAAAAATACTTTGATGACATCCCTAGTGGAAAAGCAATTCCTAAAACAGAAAAACAATCGGTTACATTAAAAACATCGAAACGTCTGTATTTTGAAGACAATTTTGCACGAGCACCAAGACTTACAATGACCTGGCCTTCTGTTTACCAATATCATCCAGATTCGTATGCATTACGAGTATTATCTCAATACTTAACTCAAGGAAAAAAAGCACCATTGTATAAAACTTTAGTTGAAGACCAACAGCTAACAAGTAACGTAACAATGTACCAAAATTCGTCTGAAATCGCAGGTCAATTAATGCTTAGTGTTACGGCATTCAATAAAACGGATTTAAATTCTGTATCATCAGCTGTAATGGATGGCTTTAAAGATTTTGAATTAAGTGGTATTTCGGAAGATGATTTGAACAGAATAAAAGCTGGACAAGAAACCAATTTTTACGATGGTTTATCTAGTGTTTTAGGCAAAGGGTTTCAACTAGCACAATATGAGATTTTTGCAGGCGACCCTGGATTTATCAATAAAGATGTGAAAAATATTTTAGCAGTAACACCAGACGATGTTATGCGTGTTTATAAAACATATATAAAAGATAAAAACTACATCGCAACTAGCTTTGTTCCTAAAGGACAAATTAATTTAGTCATAGATAACTCTCAATTGGCCAATGTAGCTGAAGAAAAAATTATTGAAGGAGCAGAAGAATCTTTCGACCCAAGTTTAGCTGCTGCATACGAAAAAACACCTAGTAGCTTCGATAGAAGCGTAGAACCTCCTTATGGTAATAGTCCCGAACTTACCATACCTAAAGTATGGAAGTACGAGTTAGATTCTGGAATTAAGGTATTTGGAATTGAAAACACGGAAGTACCATTGGTGCAATTTGAAATGCAAATTAAAGGCGGTCTTTTATTAGAGCAAAAATCTAAAGTTGGTGTTTCTAATCTTTTAGCTAACCTTATAACCAAAGGAACGAAAAACAAAACTCCAGAAGCATTAGAAAACGCAATCGAAAGTCTAGGCGCAAGTATTTATGCCTATGCAACAGACGACAGTGTTATTATTTCTGGCACCACTTTATCCAAGCATTTTGATGCTACCATGGCATTAGTTACCGAAATCTTATTAGAACCGCGTTGGGATAAAAAAGAATTCGATTTATTAAAACAAAGTACAATTAGCAGAATTCAGCGAAGTAAAGCCAATCCAAATAGTATTGCAGCCAATGAATTTGCAAAATTATTATATGGTGACAAAAATATTTTAGCTTATAACAATAGTGGTACCGAAGATTCAGTAAAAGGTATTACTATTTTAGATTTACAGAATTATTACAACACCAACCTCACTCCAAAATTAACATACATGCATGTTGCAGGTGCGATTACTGAGACTGATGTCATTAAAAGTTTAGAAATAATAAATACGAATTGGGAATCTAAAGTTGTAGTCATACCTGAATTGGCAACTCCTTTATATCCTGAAACGTCTAAAGTTTATTTTTATAACGTTCCTGGTGCTAAACAATCTGTGATTCGTTTTGGATATCCTGCGTTAAAAACAATTGACAAAGATTATTATGCCGCAACAGTAATGAATTATCGTCTTGGTGGAGGTAGTTTTGCTTCACAGCTTACACAAGAACTACGAGAAGGAAAAGGTTACACATATGGTATACGCTCAGGTTTTTCTGGTTCTGCGAACAAAGGTGAGTTTATAATTAGTAGTGGTGTACGCACCAATGTAACTTTTGAATCTGCCAGTTTAGTGAAGCAAATTCTTGAAGATTATGGAAAAAATTACAATGCTAATGACTTGGAAATCACTAAAGGATTTACTATCAAAAGTAACGCCAGAGCTTTTGAAACTCTTGGCGCAAAACTTAACATGCTAACCAATATTAGTAATTATGGCTTTAATGATGATTATGCTAAACAGCGCGAAATAATTGTAAGGAACCTAACAGTTGAAGCTATTAAAACACTAACTAAAAACTACATTAAGCCCAACCAAATGATATACTTAATTGTTGGTGATGCAGCTACTCAATTAGATAAATTAGAAGGTTTAGGTTTTGGCAAACCTGTATTATTGAATTAAAAAGTATATTTATCCTTTAATAAAAAGACTATGAATCCATCAGCTAATGGCTGGATAAAAAAATTACTCAATCAGGTGCCTGAGACTATGTATTCTCAGACAGGTGTGTCTGAGTTTTACAACAAGCTAAAACAAGCGGGATTTATTTACGGAAGCAATATCAAAGTGGTACTAGATATTGTTAAACCATTTGACTTTACGGAAGAAGAACGTTGTAAAATAAACTTACTTATTACTTATTACTTCACCTATAAAAAAAACCAAACTGAAGAAACCTTTACGGCGAATTTAATTCGATATTACAAGGCAATAAGCGACCATAAGCGTTCATTTTTTGAAGAATTATTTGGAGATAAATCATCAAATAGTATGCTCGAAAAAATGATTCATAAGCGTATTCATATTGATGATAATTTTATTACCAAGAATTTTAATTATTTTCTGATTAACGCACTCTTATTTGTTGATGTATTAGGCTATCAACGCTTTTTATCTGATGAGAAAAACATAAAAAGTTATGTTACTGATCTTGAATCTGCTCTTGAAACCATTGTATTCTCTGTAATAGATGCAAAATCTAAAAAAACAGAATATGATGATAATCTCATTAAGTTATTTGAAAGTTCTATCCGTCATAAAAATTCGAAACTACCATCCTATAAAGAAGCTGTTAACTTTATAAGTCATCCTTTAGAAAAACTATATATCATCGACTTAGTTTGTATGGCCTCTTGGAGTGATAAAATCATTAACAAGGAAGAACGCGATTTTCTTAGTAAACTGAAAAAAGATTTATCACTAAAAGAAGAGAACATTTCAAAATCCGTAGATGATATTGATGCTTTTTATGATAAACATAAAAATGATGTTGCCTTTTTAAGCTCTAAAAACTTAGCTCAAAGTTTTTACGACAACAGTAGTAAAGTAGTCTCAAAACTTATTAAACGAAATAGTAAGCGATTAATAAAAGAACTTTCTGAGAGCAAAGAAGTGTTGGCACTTTTAGCAAAATCCACACAACGTAATCTTACTGATGATGAACAGAAAAAAATTCAAACTCAGTTACTTGATATTTTTAAGTCCATACCAAGTTTGGCAATTTTTATGTTACCAGGAGGTATGTTGTTATTGCCTTTGTTTATTAAATTTATTCCTAAATTATTACCTTCTGCTTTTGATGAAAACAGAATTGATGATTAACTACTCCAACCAATTTTTAAAATCCTTCACACGCTCTCTTGCTACTATGACTTGTTGCTCGTTATAGTGGTTTAATTTAATCTGTAATCTAGAATTGGTATAGCTCACCATGTCTTTAATTGCATTAATATTTATATAGTATTTTCGACTAATTCTAAAAAACACATGTGGCTCTAAATCGTCTTCAAGCTGATCTAAAGTAGAATCTAATAAGTAGTTTCTTCCTTCATTAGTAAAGACATAGGTTCCTTTATTTTCACTGTATATACATTCAATATCTTCAATATTAATCAATTTTAAATGTTGACCCACTTTTACAGAAAAGCGCTTTTTGTATTCGCGTTCAATAGGATTAACAAGTAACTTTTTAATATCGTTAAAATCTAGAGTTACAGCTTGATTTTGCGGAGATATGCCTTTATATTTTTTTACAGCAGTTTTTAGATCATCCTCATCAATTGGCTTTAAAAGATAATCTATACTGTTGAGTTTAAATGCTTGCAATGCGTACTCATCGTATGCCGTCGTAAATATGACAGCAGAATTTATTTCTATAGCTTCAAAAATTTCAAAAGACAAGCCATCGCTTAACTGAATGTCTAAAAATATTAAATCTGGATGTTTATTGTTTTGAAACCATTCAATCGATTCTTCAACAGAATGCAGCATGGTCTCTGCTTCTATTTCAACTGCTTTAAGCATACGTTGTAATCGTCTTGCAGACGGTTTTTCATCTTCTATTATGATAACATTCATCTTTTAAATTTTCTTTTGGTTGTTCATTAAAAATACTATTCCCAAGTCGTGGTTTTCACTTCTTCATCTTCTTTTAAGTATTCTTTTATCTTTTGCTCTTCCCATCCTTTTCTAAAGAGTAATCGTCCTTTAAAAACAGAATATGCATGTAAAGCTATAAAAATTGTCCAAGCTACAAGTGTTGTCGTATTAACCCAAACAATAGCCTTTCGATATGGATTATCTCCTAGAATATAAAAATTATAGAGAATTAACGCTACAACAACAAGGTAACCTGCCAAATGAATATAAAAGATTTTAAGTCGTCTTACTTTCTTTTTTGCCTGCTTAAGGCTATCTTTTTGGTCGTATTTAGTTTCCATAGGACTATTCCCAGTTTTGTTTTTCCTTGTCCATAAACTCTTCTACTTTACGTTTTTCCCAATTCTTTCCAAAGAAAAAATCTGGTCCAAATACACCTATAAAATGAAATACTAATCCAATTCCCCAAAATACTGCTGTAGCATATGGACCAAAGCCAGCGAAACCTTGACCAGAATTTAACCCTATAAGCAATATTAAAAAGATGTTAACTACGATGTATACTGCAAAATGCCAATAAAAACCGACCAAGGCTTCCACCTTCTTTTTAGCTCTAAAATATGCCTCTTCTTTTCTATAATCCGATATTTTCTCACCTTCTTTATAAGGTTCTATTTTATACTTTTCCATAATATTATTGTTTTGAATTATTAGATAATTCGTCATTCATAAATTGTTTTATTTTGCGATCTTCCCACGCTTGGCCATATTTAAATGATACAAAATGTAATACTAAAAATATACCCCAAATTACCCATGTACTTAATACATTGATAGTTAATAGCTCGTCTGTAAAGCTCTCCCAACTGTGCATATTTCCCCATACTTTAAATCCGGTTAAAACTGTATTAACAATGAGATAAATGATAAAGTGATTATAAAACCCTTTTTCTCTATCAACTTTATTCTTAGCCCTTAAATAGCTCAGATTTGAATTTTGATTTTTCATAATGCTAAGTACTAATTCCATCGGTTTTTCTGTTCTTCTTCACGCATGTATTCTTCAATCTTACGCTCTTCCCATTTAGCACCTAATGCTCCGTTATCGACAAATACTCTGTAGGCCTGAAACACTAATCCTAAGCCCCAAAATACCATTGGAAACCAGAACCACTGAATTGTAAATCTTGTAAAATTATACCAGATAAAAAATAAAAATGGGATAACTACGCAATAAGAAATTAGGCTATAATAGAATCCTTTTAATTCATCTACACGCTTACGAGCTCTAACGTAATCGTCGCGCAGACTTTCTTGTGATCTTTGTGTTGTTCTCATGATTGATACTTGTTTTGTGAGCATCGGAATTGCAACCGCAAAATCCTTATCTCTTTGATTGATGTAAACTGTTCTTTCTGTAAGTAGTGCATAGCGTTGTTTAATATTTTCTAATCCAACACCACTACTTTTCTTTACGATTTGTTTTGGTTGAAGATTATTCATCACAACTAAGTGATTTCCATCCTCATATATTTTAATATGCAATGGCTTACTCGAGGTTACCATATTATGCTTCACTGCATTTTCTAAAAGTAATTGTAATGATAAAGGCACCACCTTACTTTCTGGATTTGATGCTTTATCTGGTATTTCAAAAATAATGCTATCCTCAAAACGCATTTTTAATAACAACATGTAGGTTCTTGCAAAATTCAATTCTTCATCTACAGTAATCAGTTCTTTATTTTTTTGTTCTAAAACGTAACGATACACTTTAGATAACGATGTTGTAAATCGTTGAGCATTATCAGGATTTTCCTCAATTAAACTTGATAATACATTAAGACTATTAAATAGAAAATGCGGATCTAATTGATTTTTTAAGGCATCGAACTTAGCACTTGCTGCACCTGCAATTACTTTTTGTTCTTTTATTTTATTTTTCTGAAAACGATTATAAAAATAAATAACATGAAAAACAGAAACAATAGTAAGTGTAATCCATAAACCAAAGGAATAACCTCGCCAAGATTCATTTGTTATAAAGCTTTCGAATGTTTTTCCATATAACACTGTAGATTTAAAAGTATTTAAAACAAATAAACCAAGTAATGTAATTATGGTAGATCCTAAAATGCCATAAATAATCCTTTTAACGGTATCTCCTTTTTTCCATGGACGTTTTTCCATATAATCGAAAAACATCATATTAGAATACCCTAAAACAACAGCGTATAATTGGTAAATTCCGAAATCAATTAAAAACTCATTGATACTCTTAAAATTGAATCCATCTGATAAGAAGTTTCCAATAAGAAAAACCACGCATCCAATAACAAATGTTATAATTATATTTTTAGTTGACTTCGTCATAATACTTTATATCTTTATTCTTTACATGTTTCAGAAACTTGTACAGCACGCTCTTTTCCCCAATTTGGATGAAATTCACTTACTGGATTAAAGGTATCAAAAAGTTTAATTGACACCTCTATCTCCTGGCAAAATGGTTCTATATCTTGTCCGAAATATTTAGCACTTCCCATGGCCCAATCCGCTTTACAAAATACTGCCCTTGGGTTTTCTGGTTCTAGTTCTAAAGCTTTGCCATATAATTCATTCACTTTTGCACCATACTTCATACCATATGTCATCCCATCAAAAACAACCCAATTGGTGTAAATTTGTGCTTGCATAATTATCAATTCAGCATTGTCTTCACTTTTTACCATTGCCAAATCTATTTGTTCTTGCGCTTTATCTAATTGTGCTTTTAAAACTGTTCCATCTTTTTCTGTCCAACTTTTTAGACTATTAATTTGTGCAATATAGTAGTTAGGCAACCACTCTGTTGTTTCTGCTTTTGCGATACGCTCAAACATATTTTCGGCTTCATCAGTTTTACCCTCTTCCCAAAGCGCAAAGGCTTTTGTCATTCCTTTTTCAAAATTCGTTTGTGCTTGTGTTATTCCTGTGATTACTAAAAAAGCTAAAAGTACTAAATTCTTCATGTGATGTTTTGTTAGAGAGTTATTGTTAGTGATTTGTTTTCTTCAAGTTTAAATTTGGCATCATTCCATTTTGGAGGTCCCATAAATCCTTTGGCATTATTAGAACAACCATAATCTTCTTTAGGAATGCCAAAAAAGTTGCTATCCATTTTACCGTTATTGTTTTCATCATGAAAGATTGAAACCGCATAAGTGCCTTTAGGAATACCTTTAAATATAATAGTACATTGCATGTTTTCTATCTCACTTGTAGTTCCTTTGTATGCTTCATCCAAAAAACTGGATTCCGTATTATAAAGTGCAAAAAACATTTTTCCGTCATTATTACTAACCGCTTCAACTGTTACTGTAATGCTATAATTATCTTGTGCCTGTGTTTGATGACTCACGATGCTTATTATTAAAGCAACTGCTATTTTTACTAATACATTCATAACGTTGTGTTTTATTTGATACAAATATCTAACACATTACAATCTTTTTAAAACAAGACTTACCGAATTGTAATAAATTAATGACGAATTGTATTTTTTTGTAAAATTCCTTATTAGAATCAGTAACTAATTACGGTATCTTTATACATATATAGCATATCAATTATACTAAACCACTCAAAAATGAAATCACAGATTCTCGAATTCCTTCAGAAAAATAGAACTAATATGAGTAAAACTCGTATTCTATTTATTGCCCTTGCTTTTCTTACAACTCTGAGCTATGCTCAAAAAGATAAACGTCTTAAAGGGATTGAAAAACAATTTAATTCTATTTTAGAAATTTCTAATGCTGCTGGCTTTGCGGTTGCCATTGTAGAAGGTGACAAAATTATATATGCCAAAGGTTTTGGTTATAAGGATTACGAAAATAAAGTCCCTGTAGATGCCAACACATTATTCGCAATTGGATCGTCAACAAAAGCTTTTACTTCTGCTTTATTAGGATTACATAGAGAAGATGACAAACTTTCTTTTAATGACAGTCCAAGAAAACATGTACCAAACTTTGAGTTTTATAACGATGAATTAAATAACAACGTTATTATAAAAGATTTAATGCGTCATAGCACAGGAATACCAAGACATGATGCTGCTTGGTATTATTTCCCCAGCCGTGATAAAGATAGTTTAGTGATGCGTATGAAACATCACGAACCATTTACTGGTTTACGCCAACAATGGTATTATAACAATTTTGGGTTTTTATTGCAAGGTGTTATTACAGAGAAAATTACTGGTGATTCTTGGGAAAAAAATATTGAAGACAAGTTTTTTAAGCCTCTTGGTATGGATGATTCTAGAACCACCATTGATGGCATGAAAAATAGTTCTAACGCTGCACTTGGATACACAAATGATGCAGATAGAAACATAAAAAAAACAGACTACTATGACATTTCGGGTATGTCACCAGCTGGTAGTATTAATAGTAGTGTTAACGATATGAGTAAGTGGATGATTATGTGGTTAAATGATGGTAAATACAACGACCAACAAATTTTACCAGAAAATTATATAAGAGAAGCTACAAGCTCACAGATGGTAGTCTCTTCTGGATTCCCATCAAAGGAGTTACCAGACGCACAGTTTTCTAACTATGGATATGGTTGGTTTCTACATTCTTACAAAGGGCATTATGTAGCAGAACATGGTGGTAATATCGATGGATTCTCTGCAAATGTTGCATTATATCCAACAGACAGTTTAGGTATTGTAGTACTCGCTAACCAAAATGGCTCTGCTGTACCACGATTAATTAGAAATATAACTGCCGACCATATGCTAAAAGTGAACAAAACAGAATGGGCTAAAAAGTTTGAGGAAGAAATGGCTAAGGCAGAAGAGGCTCAAGAAAAAGCTAAGGAAGAAAAAGCCTTATCTAATGTAAAAAACACCAAACCTTCGCATACAAAAATAGAATATACAGGAACGTATTCTCATCCTGGATATGGTGCATTTGAAGTGGTTATTAAAAATGACTCTTTATTTACACAACTCAACGGAGATTCACAGTATCTAAATCATTTCCATTACGATACGTTTGAATTTTTAGATATAATAGATGGAAAGATAGATACTACAACAATCGGTAATTCTATTAAAATAACTTTTAGCACCAACGAAACAGGAGATATAGATAATGGTCGTTTAAAAATGGAACCAACCTTAGATCCAATTGCATTAAAACGTCAACCAAACACAATAGATGTAGATGCAGAAACTCTAGAGCAATATGTTGGAAAATACGATTTAATGGGTACAGAGATAAAAGCCTATATAAAAGATGAAAATGTACTTTATATCTTTGTTCCTAATCAGCCAGAATATGCATTAATACCAACAGCAGAGCATAAATTTAATTTTAAAACTTTAGAAGGTTTTAAGATAGAATTTATTGAAACTGACGGTAAAATAAACGAGGTCAAATTTATACAACCAAACGGAATATTTGTAGCCAAACGTAAAACTGAGGAATAATTATTAGGTGTTTCTGCTAATAGAAAAGGTGAAATTATTTGCTAGTTCTTATAACTAATAATCAGGAATAACCAGTTGTAAGCACAAAATATTTTAATAAAATGACTCTTAAAGATATAGGATTTAACAAAGAACTATAAAATTATAAAAAGGAATTAAACCTTGAAATTTTTAAAGTTGCTCGTGTTAGTTCTGAACATGCAAAACGGTCTATTGTTAAACCCACAGAGAAAGAATTCGGCAAGATGATCAAACACCTTGAAAAGAAAAAGCAATCAAACAAACATTAAGTAATTTGAAAATTTCACAATAAAAAAAGACCATCCTCACAGATGGTCTTTTTAATATGATATAATACTTTTACTAAAACATCTCTCTACCTGAGAAATGGAAAGCACCTTCAATTGCAGCGTTGTCATCACTATCACTTCCATGAACAGCGTTTTCGCTAATAGAATCAGCAAACATCTTACGGATTGTCCCTTCTGCAGCGTCAGCAGGATTAGTTGCACCTATTAATGTTCTAAAATCTTCAACAGCATTTTCTTTCTCTAAAACAGCGGCAACGATTGGTCCACGAGTCATATATTCTACTAACTCACCAAAAAACGGACGCTCTTTGTGTATGCCGTAAAATTCTTCAGCATCAGCAGTTGTCATCTGTGTTAACTTCATTGCTACGATTCTAAAACCTGAAGCTGTAATTTTTTCTAAAATTGCGCCAATGTGTCCTTTTTCAACAGCATCTGGCTTTAACATTGTAAATGTTTTATTAGTTGCCATGTATTTTTTTTTAATGAGGTGCAAAAATAATGTATTTCTTCAATTAATCAAGAACTACCAATAATTAATACAAATGTTTAATGACGAACAAATATGCAGCTTTAGATTGTCTTCTGTCCTTGGCACTTCGACAGGATTATTAAGAATCATAATTTCATATTAAATACATGTATCTAAATACCTAAAAATTGTATATTCGTCAACTATGATTAAAGCGCAAATTTTAGAAATAAAATCACTATTAAATTCTCCTAAAAACATTGTTATTGTTCCTCACAGAAATCCTGATGGAGATGCAATGGGTTCTACTTTAGGACTATATCATTATTTAAAATTACATCAGCACAGTGCAGTAGTAATAGCACCAAATGATTATCCAGATTTTTTAAAATGGTTACCTGGTGATGACACTGTCTTAAAATTTGAAAGCCAACAAGATGATAGTATTGCACTAATCGACAAAGCAGATTTGATTTTTACTCTAGATTTTAATGCCTTACACAGAACTGGTAATCAAATGGCTGAAGTTTTAGAAAATTCAAAAGCTACGATGTTAATGATAGATCATCATCAACAACCAGATGACTACGCAGCCTACACCTATTCAGATGCCACCATGTCATCGACCTGTGAAATGGTTTATAATTTCATTGAAATGCTCGGAGATTCAGAGAAAATAGATGCTAAAATTGCGACGTGTCTGTATGTTGGTATTATGACAGATACAGGTTCTTTCAGATTTCCTGCAACCACTAGTCGAACGCATCAAATAATAGGTAACTTAATAGAAAAAGGTGCCGAAAATTCTGAAATTCATAATAATATATACGACACAAACAGTTACAGTCGTTTGCAATTGTTGGGAAGAGCAATGCAAAATTTAGAAGTGATTCCAGAATTAAAAACAGCATACATTTCATTATCTCAATCAGAGCTGGATAAATTCCACTTTAAAAAAGGAGATACGGAAGGATTTGTTAATTATGCCTTATCGCTTAAGAATATTATTTTTGCTGCTATTTTTATTGAAAGTCAACAAGACGGTATAATAAAGATATCATTACGAAGTAAAGGTGATTTTTCAGTCAATGAGTTTTCGAGAGCTTATTTTAATGGTGGAGGACACACAAATGCTGCTGGAGGACGCAGTGAAACAGACTTAAAATCAACGGTTGATAAATTTATTAGTATATTACCGCAGTATAAACAAGAATTGTCCCAAACATGAAAAACCTATACTACATTATTCTAACAGCTCTTTTTTGTTTTAGCTGTAAATCACCAGAAGCTCGATTACCAGAATCGGTACAATCTGGATCATTCTTAAAGGAATCTGCAGAACGCAACAAAAAGCTCAACGAGTTAGAGCACAAGCAAATAGAAGCTATTATGAGTAGTAATCTAGATAACGATTACATCGCTTCAGAAAGTGGATTTTGGTATTACTATAACAATCAAATTGAAAATGATACTATTCAGCCACAGTTTGGGGATATTATAGATTTCAACTATAATGTTTCTAACATAGAAGGCAACGAAATTTATGCTTCAATAAATAGATCTTATGTAATGGATAAGGAAGAATTATTCACAGGATTGCGTGAAGGATTAAAACTAATGAAGCCATTAGAAAGCGCAACCTTTATTTTTCCTTCTCAAAAAGCATTTGGCTATTATGGCGATGAAAATAAAATAGGAACAAATGTTCCATTAATATGTGAAGTAACTTTAAATACAATAACAAAAAACAATGATTAAAAAAGCACTTACAGCACTTGCTGTACTATTAGTTTTAGTAAATAGCTCTTGCCAAGAACTATATCCAGATTTAGAAGATGGACTTTATGCCGAGTTTGTAACCAATAAAGATACAATGGTTGCAAAGCTTTTTTTCGAAGATGCACCAGTAACCGTTGCAAACTTTGTTGCTCTTGCAGAAGGTGTTCACCCTCTAGTAAAAGAGGAATATAAAGGGAAACGCTATTATGATTCTTTAACGTTTCATCGTGTTATGAATGATTTTATGATTCAAGGTGGTGATCCTACAGCTACTGGAACTGGTGATCCTGGTTATAAATTTGAAGATGAACTTATCCCATCTCTAAAACATGATAAACCAGGTTTGTTATCAATGGCCAATGGAGGTATAAATTCTAATGGAAGTCAATTTTTTATAACTGAAAAAGCTACACCGTGGTTAGATGGTTATGATACCGAAGGTAATTTAAAAGATTGTGCAAATCCACGAGTGTATTGTCATGCTGTTTTTGGAGAACTTGTACAAGGCTTTGATGTGCTCGACACAATCTCTAATGTTAAAGTTGAACCAAGATCAAACAAACCTCTTGAAGATATTGTTATTTTAGAATTAAACATTATTAGAAAAGGTGGTAATGCCAAGAAATTCGATGCTGCTAAAGTTTTTACCGAAGAACTACCAAAAATAAAAGAACGTGCTGAAGCAGCTAAAGCTGAAGCGGCTATTAAGGCAGAAAAGGCGCAGAAAGAAGCTAAAGTATTAGCCGAAGCTGCAAAAGCCGATTTCTTAAAAAAGAATGAAACATTAAAAGGCAGACGTATTGACTCACCTACCGGTATGGCAATGATTTTTACTTATGAGAGTGATGGAGTTAAGCCTAAATCAACAGATCGTGTAAATATCGATTGTGCTGGTTATTTAGAAAATGGAGAATTGTTCTGGACCACCTGGAAGGAAGTTGCAGAAAAGAATGGTAAATATGATGAGCGTCAAGATAAACAAGGAGGTTATGCAGCATTTAACATGCCATTTAATGAAACAGCTACCTTGGTAACTGGATTTAGAGAAGCGATGTTAAATATGAAAGTTGGTGATAAAGCCAGAGTATTTATTCCTCATTATTTAGGATATGGTGTTAATGGAAGACCACCACTTATTCCTGGTAATACAAACCTAATTTTCGATATACAATTGACAAGTATAAAAGAATAAATTATTCTGATTTCAGAATACAAAAAAGCAGCCATTGGCTGCTTTTTTTTTATGCTTTAGTGCAAACTAAGCTTTAGGTATGTTTTTTAAAATCTCCAAAACAAATTTCCAATACTTCTGTGCAGAAGAAATCTGAGCACGTTCGTCTGGTGAATGCGCACCTTTAATATTTGGTCCAAAACTTATCATATCCATATCAGGATAATTTGTTCCTAAAATACCACATTCTAATCCTGCATGGCATGCAGCTACATGAGGTTTCTCACCATTATTTAATCGCTCATAAATTGGCACCATAACTTTCAATATATTGGAATCCATATTAGGAGCCCAACCTGGATAATCACCAGAAAACTCAACTTCGCAACCTGTTAATTCAAAAGCAGCTCTCAAGGTATTTGCTAAATCTAGTTTCGTACTTTCCACAGAACTACGTGTTAAACAACCAATTTTAATAGCTCCTTCTTTAACAATTACTCTAGCGATGTTATTTGAAGTTTCTACTAAGTCTTTAATATCCGGACTCATACGATACACACCATTACAAGCCGCATGTAAAGCTCTTGTAATACCTTCCTGCACACCTAAATCCATAATTTTTTCAGGAGTATCCGTTTTAGAAACTATAATTTCTAAATCTGGCTCCATAGTTTTAAATTCAGTTTTAATTATATCCGAAAATGTTTTCATTTCAGCTTCAAAAGCAGCTTCGTGCACGGCATCAATAGCCACAGTGGCATTACTTTCTCTCGGAATTGCATTACGTAAACTTCCACCATCAATTTCAGCAATTCGAAGTCCAAAATTTTCAAAACCATCAAATAATAAACGGTTCATTAATTTATTAGCATTACCTAAACCTTCGTGAATTTGCATCCCAGAATGCCCGCCTTGCAAACCTTTAACTGTAATAGCATATCCAATTTTAAATTCTGGTGTATCCTCTTCTTTATACTCGCGCCTGGCAGTAACATCAACTCCACCTGCGCAACCTACACCAATTTCATCATCTTCTTCTGTATCTAAATTTAAAAGTATCTCACCATTTAGTAATCCTCCTTTTAAACCTTTTGCACCTGTCATCCCTGTTTCTTCGTCGATTGTAAATAAAGCCTCTAACGGTGGATGTGCAATTGAATCACTTTCTAAAATGGCCATAATTGTTGCAACTCCCAAGCCATTATCTGCACCGAGCGTTGTTCCTCTTGCTTTTACCCAATCCCCTTCAACAAACATATCTATGCCTTGAGTATCAAAATCGAAATCCGTATCATTATTCTTTTGATGAACCATATCTAAATGCGATTGCATTACAATAGGTTTCCTATCATCCATTCCAGATGAAGCCGATTTTTTAATAATTACATTTCCTACTTCGTCTTCTAAGGTTTCTAAACCTAGATTATTACCAAAATCTTTCATAAATTTAATAACGCGCTCTTCTTTTTTGGAAGGTCTTGGCACTTCATTTAAATCTGCAAATTTATTCCATAATTGCTTCGGCTCTAAGGCTCTTATTTCTGAACTCATATCTCTTATTTTTATTTGTACAAATTTACAAAATACTCACTACTATTTTTCACCATTATCAACTTGTTTCAGAAACTCTTTTCTTATTTTTGAATCATGCGTATCAACAAAAAATTAGGCCTAGTTATTTTTCTAGTATTTCAAATTATATTGATTTCTAAACTTAAGAATTACCCTGAATTTATAGAACGCTTTTACAGTAATGGCTTGTACATATTCTTATCTAAACTCATGCGATATGTGTTTGGATGGCTACCATTTTCAGTTGGAGATGTACTATACACCTTAGCTGGCATTTATTTACTGCGTTGGCTTTATATTAATCGAAAACGCATTGTAAAAGATACGCTGGGTTGGATTTTGGATATTGGGGCAACACTATCAATTGCCTATTTTGCTTTTCATGTCCTTTGGGCTTTTAATTATTATAGACAACCATTAAACATATCACTTAACCTTGATGCAGAATACACCACGGAAGAACTAATTTTATTTACAGAAAAACTTATTAAAAAATCTAATTCAATTCACAAGAAAATCGCAATTAACGATTCCGTAAAAGTTGAAATACCATATTCAAAGCCTGAAATATTTGATAAAGTCAAAAATGGTTACAAAACCCTTTCTCAAATGTATCCACATCTTGATTATGAACCAAAAAGTATCAAAAAATCAATTTATAGTGTACCATTAACCTATATGGGATTTTCAGGTTATTTAAATCCTTTTACTAATGAAGCACAAGTTGATGGATTGATTCCTACTTACAAATATCCAACAACATCTTGCCATGAGGTAGCGCATCAATTAGGCTATGCCGCAGAAAACGAGGCAAATTTCATAGGCAGTTTAGCAGCAATTCATAACGAAGATCTTTATTTTCAATACTCAGGTTACACGTTTGCTCTTCGTCATTCGTTAGCTGAATTGTACAGAAGAGATCCAAAACTCTATGAAACAACACTAACATCAGTAAATAAAGGAATTATAAAAAATTACCAAGAAGTACGGCAGTTTTGGATGCGTTACAAAAATCCTATTGAACCCTTTTTCGAAAAAACATTCGACACTTTTTTAAAAGCCAACAACCAATCTGCAGGAATGAAAAGTTATAGTTATGTAGTTGCACTTTTAGTCAATTATTACGAAAATAAGCCTTTGTAAAAACTCATAATTCCCTTTAAAAAAAACGTTAAAATATTCATATTAAATTTTGGTTTATGCTATAATTCCTATCTTTAGGAATCAATTAACTCACCAAATAATATGATAAAAGCACAATTAAGGCTGCTCATTTTTATGTGCAGTTTTTCGCTATTTGCGCAAGATTACTTTCCGAGTAATTCTGGAGTCAGAGCAAATAATTCGAACTACACAGCATTTACAAATGCCACAATTCATATGTCTCCAACCGAAATTATAGATAATGCAACCTTACTCATCAAAGAAGGTAAAGTTGTTAGCGTTGGGAAATCCGTTAATATCCCTAAGAATTCAACAACAGTTGATTTATCCGGTAAAACAATATACCCATCGTTTATTGATATACATACTACATTTGGAGTTATAAAACCTAAACGTGTAGAAAATGGACCTCAATATGGACCAGGACGAAGTGGTTTTTATTGGAACGACCATATTATGCCAGAGCAAGATGTTATGGCTAGTTTTAAATACGATTCTAAAGCCGCATCAGAATTACACAAATTAGGATTTGGTGTTGTCAATACACACATGCCAGACGGCATTGTTCGTGGTACTGGAGCACTTATTGCACTAAATAATAATGCAGATAATGCACTACGAGTAATAGATGGAGAATCCACACAAAATTTATCATTTCGTAAAAGTGTAACATCTCGTCAATCATACCCATCTTCTATTATGGGTAGTATGGCTTTACTTCGTCAAATGTATAATGATGCCAAATGGTATGCGGACGGTAATATTAATACCAAAGATTTATCGCTAGAAGCGTTGATTAGAAACAAAAATTTACTTCAGATTTTTGAAGCCGGGAGCAGAGCAAATATTCTGCGCGCCGATAAAGTTGGTGACGCCTTTAATATTCAATATACAATTGTTGGAGGTGGCGACGAATACGAGCGTATCAATGAAATAAGAGGATCGAATGCTACGGTAATTTTACCGATTAATTTTAGAAAAGCTTACGATGTTGAGGATAATTTTTTAGCGAGTACATTATCATTAAGCGATATGCGTGCGTGGAATCAAGAACCACATAATCCTAGGATATTAGCAGAAAACGGTATAAAATTCGCTTTAACAACTCATGGTCTAAAATCGAATAAAACATTTTCTTCTAACATAATAAAGGCAATAGAAAGTGGCCTTTCTAAGCAAAAAGCTTTAGAAGCACTAACTACAATTCCTGCACGTTTATTAGGTAAATCTAATGTTTTAGGAACACTAAAAACCGGAAGCTATGCTAACTTCTTAATAACTTCGGGTGATATTTTCGATAAAAAAACAAAGCTTTACGAAAACTGGGTACAAGGAACACCACATGTAATTGCTGATATGAACGTAAAGGACATTGATGGTGATTATGCATTTAAATTAGCTGGTAACGATTATAAACTTTCTATTTCAGGAAGCACAAAAAAGCCAAATGCAAAATTAGAAAGTGGAGATAAAAATTTAGGCACTAAAATGCGTTATAAAGGTGACTGGATTAACCTTACGTTTAAAACTGCAGACAGTACTAAAAAAGCCTTTATTAGACTAGTAGCTAATGTTTCAGATAGCAAAAGTTTAAATGGAAAAGCGACTATGCCTAATGGTAACGATTTAGCTTTTTATGCGAGTAAAACGGTAAAGGAAGAACCTAAGACAGAAGACAAAAAGAAGAAAGACGAGGTCGCGAAGACAGCAACAATGAATCCTGTCACTTATCCTAACTTAGCTTATGGATTTTCAGCAAAACCAAAACCTGAAACTTTATTATTTAAAAACGCAACGGTTTGGACCAATGAAAAAGATGGTGTTTTAGAAAACACAGATGTTTTAATTAAGGATGGAAAAATTTCTAAAATCGGTAAAGAGCTTTCTAATAAAAACGCAAAGGTTATTGATGCCGCAGGAAAACATATTACTGCAGGTATTATAGACGAGCATTCGCATATTGCAGCTGCTTCAATTAATGAAGGAGGTCATAACTCTTCTGCAGAAGTTAACATTGAAGATGTATTAGAAGATAAAGACATTGATATTTATCGTAATCTGGCCGGTGGCGTCACTTCTATCCAAATTTTACATGGCTCTGCCAATCCTATTGGTGGGCGTTCGGCAATTATCAAATTAAAATGGGGAGAAACAGCTGACAACTTAGTATATAGTAATTCTCCAAAATTCATAAAATTTGCTTTAGGCGAAAATGTAAAACAATCGCGTAGTAGAACTAATTCTCGTTTTCCACAATCTCGTATGGGAGTTGAACAGGTGTATATGGATTATTTCAGTAGAGCAAAAGCTTATGACGAAAAGAAGAAAAGTGGCAAACCATATCGTAAAGACACAGAAATGGAAGTCTTAGCTGAAATTTTGAACAAAGAACGCTTCATTTCTTGTCATTCTTATGTACAGAGTGAAATAAATATGCTAATGAAAGTTGCTGAGAAATTTGACTTTAACATTAATACATTCACTCATATTCTTGAAGGCTATAAAGTTGCTGATAAAATGAAAGCACATGGAGTTGGTGGCTCTACCTTTAGTGATTGGTGGGCTTATAAATACGAAGTGAACGACGCCATACCATTTAACGCATCTATTATGCATAATGCAGGCGTAACAGTAGCAATAAATAGTGATGATGCAGAAATGTCGCGTCGACTTAACCAAGAAGCTGCAAAATCAATTAAATATGGAGGTGTAAGTGAAGAAGATGCTTGGAAGTTTGTTACTTTAAATCCTGCTAAACTTTTACATCTAGATAACAGAGTTGGTAGCCTTAAAGTAGGTAAAGATGCAGATGTTGTATTATGGTCTGACCATCCTCTTTCTATATATGCAAAAGCGGAAAAAACAATAATAGAAGGTATCACTTATTTCGATATAGAACGCGACAAGCAACTACGAAAAGCTATTCAAAAAGAGAAAAGTGAATTAATCAATTTGATGCTTCAAGACAAAAACAAAGGGTTAAAAACGCAACCTGTAAAAAAGAAAGAAAAAAAATTGTTGCATTGCGACTCAATGGATTTACACAACTAAAACTAGTTATAAAATGAAAAACTTAAATAAAATAAATACGTTGTTATTTATGTTGTGTATCACATTGGGATTTGCACAACAAACACCTGCACCAGAACAAATAAAAGACTTTGCAATTGTTGGTGCTACAGCTCATATTGGAAATGGTACTGTTATTGAAAAAAGCCTCATTTTAGTCAGTAACGGAAAAATTACTGCTATTGGACCAAAAGCATCTACACCAATACCAAAAAAGGCTATGGATATTATTGACGCTAAGGGCAAACATGTATATCCTGGCTTTATAGTTTCTAACGGAACCTTAGGTTTAGTAGAAGTAGATGCTGTAAAAGCAACTAATGATTTATCAGAACTAGGGACTTTCAATCCACATATTAGAAGTATTATTGCTTATAATGCCGAATCTAAAATCGTAGAATCGATGCGACCTAATGGTGTACTACTTGGGCAAGTTGTACCAAGAGGTGGGCGTATATCTGGGACATCATCAGTAGTTCAGTATGATGCTTGGAATTGGGAAGATGCAGCTCTTAAAACTGACAATGGTATTCATATCAATTGGCCAAGTAGTTTTAGCAGAGGTCGATGGTGGTTAGGTGAAGATCCAGGATTGAAACCAAATAAAAACTATGCAAAACAAGTGAAAGAATTAACGGACTACTTTAATGAATCTAAAAGCTATAACGAAGGTAGTAACGAAGAACGTCATTTGCCATTTGAAGCTTTAGATGGTTTGTTTGATGGTTCTAAACGATTATATATTGCAGCAGATGATGAAAAAGGAATTACAGATGCTGTAAATTTTGCGAAGTCTCAAGACGTATCTAAAATCACAATTGTAGGTGCTTACCAAGCAGGTAATCTAACGTCTTTCCTAAAAGAGAATAATGTATCAGTATTTTTAAGACGTGTCCATACACGACCAGAATTAGAAGACGATGATTACGACTATACATTTAAACAGGCTAAGAAATTAGTAGATGGTGGAATTTTAGTTTCACTCGAACCAAGCGGACAAATGGAACGCATGAATTCTCGTAATCTACCATTTTATGCTGGTACAACCGTGGCTTATGGTTTATCTAAAGAACAAGCCTTACAGCTGATTACTGAAAATGCAGCTAAGATATTAGGTATAGACGATAAGTACGGAACTCTGGAAATTGGCAAAAGCGCTACCCTATTTATTAGTGTAGGAGATGCTTTAGATATGCGAACCAATATTTTAACACATGCCTTTATCGATGGTAGACATCTAAGTTTAGAAACACACCAAACCCAACTTTGGAAACGGTATTCAGAAAAATATAATCAACAAGACTAAATTAAAAAGCGAGCCAATAGGCTCGCTTTTATTTTGTTCTTACTTTTCTAAATTCTTGGAATAAGTACAATTGAAAGTTCTTTTAAATCTAAATTAGAGCATTTATAAATCATTCAAAATTACATTACTTTTGTGCCATCTATGATAAAAACAATAACAAGCCCACAGAATCCACTTGTAAAGCAACTTTCACTATTAAAAGAAAAGTCGCGAGAACGTAAAAAATCTGGTTTGTTTTTAATTGAAGGTAAACGCGAATTATCTCTCGCTATTAAAGGTGGTTATAAGATTAACACCTTGCTTTTCTTTCCTGATTTATTCTCTGAAAGTGAGGCGAAAGCCATGTCGCAATATGGTATTGAGATTATTGAAATCTCAAAAGAGGTGTTTCAAAAATTGGCACATAGAGATACTACAGAAGGTGTAATTGCAGTTGTAAACACTAAAAACCATAAACTTGAAACTTTAAAATTAAAAGCTAAAAACCCACTTATCCTAGTTGCAGAAGCACCAGAAAAACCGGGTAATATCGGAGCTTTATTACGAACGGCTGATGCTGCAAATATCGATGCTGTAATTATTGCTAATCCTAAATCAGATTTATACAATCCTAATATTGTTCGATCGAGTGTAGGTTGTGTATTCACTACCGAAATAGCTCTTGCAAGCACTAAAGATGCTATTTTATTTTTACAGAAATACAATTTCAATATTTTCTCAGCCATACTGCAAGAATCCGAGCCATATCACACACAAGATTACACACTGCCTACTGCCATTGTAGTAGGTACAGAAGCTACAGGATTAACACAGGAATGGAGAAATGCTGCTAATCAAAATATAAGTATACCAATGCAAGGAGTTATTGACTCAATGAATGTTTCTGTTGCAGCAGGAATTCTTATTTTTGAAGCCAAACGACAGCGAAATTTTAAATAAAACTAAATCAATAAAAGAATCGTCATTACGAATCACACTATTTTTTGTGATGTGGTAATCTCTAAATTTAAACAGATTGCCACGTCCTATGTCCTCGTAATGACGTAATACATTATACATGAAAGCAGAAACATTATTCTATATTATAATAGCAATTATAATCATCAACTTCATTATTGATAAAATTCTAGATGCCATTAATGCCAAACATTTTAATGATCCCGTTCCTGAAGAACTAAATGATGTTTATGACACAGAAGAATATACAAAATCACAAAACTATAAAGCCACAAATTACAAGTTTGGTGTATGGTCTTCACTATTTTCGATGGCCCTTACACTATCCTTTTTGTTTTTAGATGGTTTTGAATATGTGGATAATATAGCGAGAAGCTACTCAGACGACCCTATCATAGTTGGCTTAATTTTCTTCGGAATAATTATGATTGCAAGCGATATAATTACGACACCTTTTGCATACTATAAAACCTTTATAATTGAAGAGCGTTTTGGGTTTAACAAAACAACAAAAAAGACTTTTGTCCTAGATAAAATTAAAGGATTAGTTATGATGGTAATTCTTGGAGGTGGTATCATTGCTCTAATTATATGGTTTTATAAAATAACTGATTCACAGTTTTGGTTGTATGCCTGGGGAATCGTAACACTATTTACAGTTTTTATGAATATGTTTTACTCACGTCTAATTGCCCCATTATTTAATAAACAAACACCGTTAGAAGAAGGTGAATTAAGACAAAAAATTTCAGATTATGCTAAATCTGTTGGTTTTAGCTTAAACAAAATATTCATTATTGATGGCTCTAAGCGCAGTACTAAAGCTAATGCATACTTCTCTGGTTTTGGAAGTGAAAAACGAGTTACACTATATGATACCTTGGTGAACGATTTAGACGACGATGAAATAGTGGCTGTTTTAGCACACGAAGTTGGGCATTACAAAAGAAAGCACATCATTTTTAATTTAGTGACTTCCATCTTACTCACCGGTTTAACGTTATACATTTTATCTGTTTTTATTTCTAACCCATTATTATCTAACGCTATTGGAGTAGCAACTCCAAGTTTTCATGTTGGATTAATTGCATTTGGGTTACTCTACTCACCTATCTCAGAATTAACAGGTTTGGTAATGAATTACGTCTCGCGCGTTTTTGAATACCAAGCAGACAACTACGCAAAGAACACATATAAGGCAGAACCATTAATTACGTCATTAAAGAAACTATCCAAAAACAGTTTGAGCAATTTAACACCTCACAAAGCCTATGTTTTTATGCATTATTCGCATCCTACGCTTATAGAAAGAATTAGGAATTTGAATAAGTAAAACATTAACACCAATCCTTTTTATAAGTTCAACATAAATGAAAAGAATTATAAGTTTAGTATTACTAATAGTCCTTATGACAGCATGTAATCAAAACAAACAATGTAGTGATTTCACAAATGAAGGAAGTTTTACAGAAGGTGTTGAAGGACCTGCAACAGATCATTCTGGAAATATATATGCGGTAAATTTTGAAGAACAAGGAACCATAGGAAAAATAACACCAAATGGTGAAGGTTCTGTATTTGTTAAACTATCAAATGGAAGTATAGGAAATGGTATTCGATTTGGAGAAAAGAATCAAATGTTTGTAGCGGATTATGTAAACCATAATATTCTAGAAATTAATTTAAAAAGTAAAACCATCAATGTATTTGCTCATGAACCCACAGCAAATCAACCCAATGATATCGCTATTTCACCAAATAAAACAATTTATGCAAGTGATCCTAATTGGTCTGACAATACTGGGAAATTATGGAAAGTAACCAAAGAAAATGGATTCGAATTATTGGAAAAAGACATGGGAACAACCAATGGCATCGAAGTCAGTAATGATGGTAGAAAACTTTATGTAAATGAATCTGTGCAACGCAAAATTTGGGTTTACGATATTGTAGAAAATGGTTCAATAAAAAATAAGCAGGAATTTATATCTTTTAAAGCTTATGGATTAGACGGAATGCGCTGTGATGCGAATGGAAACTTATATGTATGTCGATATGATAAAGGAACAATTGCAATACTATCTCCTGCAGGTAAACTATTAAAAGAAATAGAATTAAAAGGAAAGAAACCAACAAATATCACATTCAGTAATGATTACAAAAAATGTTATATAACAGTAGCAGATAGAGGCTGTATTGAACTTGTAAAATTGTGATGATAAAGAAGGAAAATTAAGCAAGAAATACACTCTACTTTGTAAAATAAATGGTTAAAATTAGCTCACTACTGATATAAGACATTGAAACAAATTTATACCGCTAAGTTAACGAGACCGCCAAAATTTCCTTCCAAAAAACTGTTGCCCATTACATATGGTTTGTTTAATTTAGTTCTATGACTGAAGAAGCAATAGAAATTGAGAATAAAGCCATTACAAAAGCTTACAAAGAACTCCTTAAAGTTAGCTATCAGACCTTAACCAAAGACGACAAAAAGTTAATTCGTCATGCTTTTGAGGTTGCCGTAGACGCACATAAAAACCAAAGACGAAAGTCTGGTGAGGCATACATTTTTCATCCTATTGCTGTCGCAAAAATAGTAGCTCAAGAAATTGGTTTAGATGCCATTTCTATTGCTGCAGCGTTATTGCATGATGTTGTAGAAGATAATCCTGATTACACTATCGCAGACATGGAACAATTGTTTGGCGAAACTGTAGCAAGAATTGTAGATGGTCTTACCAAAATTTCTTCTTTAAGAAAAGACATGGATGTGTCTTTGCAAGCTGAGAATTTCAGAAAAATGCTACTCACGCTAAATGAAGATGTTCGAGTAATTATTATAAAAATCGCAGATCGTTTGCATAATATGCAGACTATGGATTCTATGCGAGCCGATAAACAGGTGAAAATTGCATCAGAAACCTTATACATTTACGCTCCACTTGCTCATAGAATAGGTCTTTACAACATTAAAACAGAACTAGAAGATTTAGGTTTAAAATACACTGAACCTGAAGTTTACAACGACATTCTGGAGAAAATGAAGGATAGTAAAGAAGAGCAAGATGCCTACATTAAAGCATTTACTAAAGTCATTGAAAAATCTTTAAACAAAGAAGGCTTAAACTACGAAATTAAAGGACGACCAAAGTCAATTTTCAGTATTAGACGAAAAATGATAAAACAAGGGGTTTCCTTTGAAGAAGTCTATGATAAGTTTGCAGTGAGAATAATTTATAAATCTGATATAGCAAACGAAAAATTTCTGGCTTGGAAAATCTATTCTATTGTTACAGATCACTTTACACCGAATCCAATTCGATTACGAGATTGGATATCATCACCTAAATCAACAGGTTACGAAGCACTTCACATCACAGTTGTAGGTCCTAAGAGTCATTGGGTAGAAGTACAAATTCGTAGTAATCGCATGAATGAAATCGCAGAAAAAGGATATGCTGCACATTATAAATATAAAAATGCTGATGATAAAGAAGATAATCTCGATTTATGGATTAACAAACTGCAAGAAGCATTAGAAAACAATGAAGCTGATGCTGTGGATTTTGTTGAGCAGTTTAAACTCAACTTATACTCTAAAGAAATATTTGTCTTCTCACCAAAAGGGGATTTAAAATCTCTTCCTAAAGGGGCAACACCACTCGATTTTGCTTTTAGCATACATACAGAAGTTGGTATGAAAACTCGTGGTGCTAAAGTCAATGGTAAATTAGTGCCATTAAGTCATGAATTACAGAGCGGAGATCGAGTAGAAATTATGACTTCCGATAATGCCAAACCAAATGCCAACTGGTTGGATTATGCGACTACAGCCAGAGCACGAAGTAAAATTAAATCGGCATTAAATGCAGACACTAAAAAAATAGCTGAAGAAGGAAAAGAAATATTAAGACGAAAATTGAAGCAATTAAAAATTTCGCTTAATGAAAAGTCCGTAAATGATTTAGTGAGTTATTTTAAACTAAACACGTCATTAGATTTATTTTATCGTGTAGGAATAGGAACAATTGACAACACTAAATTAAAAGCTTTTGCAGCTTCACGAAGCAATGCGTTTGTGAGTTATTTTAAAAATAAGATTTACAAACCGTCAGTACCTAAAAACATTCATAAAGAAGAAATAACTTCTAAATATGACATGTTGGTTTTTGGGAAAGAAGAAGACCGGTTAAATTATACATTAGCCAATTGTTGTAATCCAATTCCTGGTGATAAAGTTTTTGGTTTTCTAACCATTAACGATGGACTTAAAGTACATAAAAAGAACTGTCCTAATGCCGTAAGTCTTCAATCTAATTATGCTTACAGAATTATGCAAGCCAAATGGATTGACTCGTCTCAGCAGGTTTACACCTCTCAAATTATAATGTCTGGAATTGATAATTTGGGGCTTGTTAACGACATTACAAAATTGATTTCAGAAAATATGCACGTTAACATGAAGAGCATTAGCTTTTCGAGTGACGATGGTGTGTTTTCTGGTAAAGTAACTGTCCAGGTAAAGAATCAAGCTATGCTCAAGAAACTTATTGAAAAGTTGAAAAAAATTAATGGTATTGATAAAGTGGCAAGAGTCTAGCTAATAGAACGATATACATTAGACTTAAATTAATCACTAGGAGTATAATGTCTTAAGAGAAATCCATCGAACTGACATCTTCTTAAATTTTTTTTATAGAATCCACTACGATTTAATTATTCTTGAAAACTTGTTCATTTCTTTCAGTTTTAATACGAGTTTTTATAATTCAATTCATATAAAATTTACTTAAATTTGTTGCCTAACGATGAATAAAAAAACAGAGGAAAGTAATCAGGAAATTGTAAAACGTGTTTTTACACAATTCCTTGAAGATAAAGGTCACAGAAAAACACCTGAACGCTATGCTATACTTCAAGAAATCTATGATAGTGAAGATCATTTTGACATAGAATCACTTTACATCAAAATGAAAAATAAAAACTATCGAGTTAGTAGAGCAACACTTTATAATACCATAGAATTACTTTTAGAATGTGCGCTTGTTCGTAAACATCAATTTGGACAGAATCAAGCACATTACGAAAAATCCTATTTTGACAAAAATCACGATCACGTTATCCTTACTGACACTGGTGAAGTCATAGAATTTTGTGATCCACGCATTCAATCTATTAAAAAAACCATAGAAGAGGTTTTTGATATTGAGATAACTAATCATTCACTATATTTTTACGGTAATCGTAAAAAAGACAACTAACTAAATTTAAAAATGGCAGTAGATTTACTACTTGGATTACAATGGGGAGATGAAGGCAAAGGAAAAATTGTCGATGTATTTACCTCTAAATACGATATTATTGCACGCTTTCAAGGTGGACCAAATGCTGGACACACGTTAGTCTTTAATGGTAGAAAGCATGTATTACATACGATTCCTTCCGGGATTTTTCATGATAACACTGTAAATCTTGTTGGGAACGGAGTTGTTATAGATCCTGTTATTTTCAAAAAAGAGTTAGATAAATTAGATGATCAGAATGTCGATTACAAAAAATCACTTTGTATTTCGCGAAAAGCTCATATCATTTTACCTACGCATCGCTTATTAGATGCTGCAAGTGAGGCCTCAAAAGGAAAGGCTAAAATTGGTTCTACATTAAAAGGTATTGGACCAACTTACATGGATAAAACAGGTAGAAACGGAATTAGAGTTGGTGATATAGAATTAGCAGATTGGAAAGACAAATACAGAGCTTTAGCAGATAAGCACGAAGCAATGATCGCATTCTACAATGTAGATATTCAGTACGATTTAGAAGAATTAGAGACAGAGTTCTTTAATGCTATTGAGACTTTGAAAAGTTTAAAATTTATTGATTCTGAAGAATTCATGCACCAAGCTCAAACTTCCGGAAAGTCAATTTTAGCGGAAGGAGCTCAGGGTTCGTTATTAGATATTGATTTTGGTACATATCCATTTGTTACATCATCTAACACTACAGCTGCTGGCGCGTGTACAGGTTTAGGTGTAGCTCCAAGCCAAATTGGAGAAGTTTTCGGAATTTTTAAAGCATACACTACACGTGTAGGTTCTGGACCATTCCCTACAGAATTGTTCGATGAAGATGGTGAAACTATGGGACGTGTTGGTATGGAGTTCGGTGCAACCACAGGTCGTGCAAGACGATGCGGATGGTTAGATTTAGTTGCTTTACGTTATGCGTGTCAAGTTAATGGTGTTACACAATTAATTATGATGAAAGGTGATGTCCTATCTGGATTTAAAACTTTAAAAGTTTGTACAGCTTACAAATATAAAGGTGAAGAAATCACACATTTACCATACAATATTGAGGCAGAGAACGTAACACCAGTTTATACAGAAGTAAAAGGTTGGGCAGCTGATTTAACTGGTATGACGGAAGCATCACAATTACCAGAAAATCTAAATGCATATGTTGAGTTTTTAGAAAAAGAACTTAATATTCCTATTACTATTGTTTCTGTGGGACCAGATCGTAAGCAAACGATTATTAGAAAGACAGTTTAGTATATTTTTTAGATTCTGTTAAAAAAACTGTTAACTCATACTAAAGCAATTCTATAAATGTTATTTTGTGAAAAATATATTGCTTTGAATAGTTTTAAGAATCTTCTTTTTTTACTTTGTTTTAGTGTAACGACTTTAAGTTTTGCTCAAAAGCAAAAAATAACAGTTAAATATGCTGGTACGTTCTATACAGACCCAGAAATAGAAGATGGTGCTAAAGTATTTCTTAGGGACAAATCTCAACAGGTACATTTTATACATAAAGGTGCAGACTTTTTTTGCGATAAAGCGATTTATTATGAAGATCAAGATTACCTGGAAGCCTTTAGTAATGTAAATATGAAACAAGGCGACTCAATAAATATGGTCGCTAAATATGTTGAATATAGTGGTAAAACGCAGATGGCTTTTGCAAGAGGAGATGTAGTTTTAACTGAACCTCAATCAACATTAACTACCAATAAACTCCATTACGACAGAAATAGACAATTAGCGTATTACGACACAACAGGTAAAGTTGTAAGAGATTCTTCTGGTACGATTACTAGTCAAATAGGACGTTATTACATGAATGCCAAAAAGTATCAGTTTACTCAAAATGTAGTACTTGTAAACCCAGAATATACTTTAAACACAGAGCGATTAGACTTCTTCACAGACAATGGCAACGCCCATCTTTTCGGACCTTCAACTATTATAGGAGAAACCAGCAAAGTATATTGCGAACGTGGATTTTATGATACAAACAACAATATTGGTCATTTTCAACGCAATGCCAAAATAGATTATGATAACCGAATCGTAGAAGGAGACAGTTTATATTTTGACCGAAATCGAAGTTTCGCATCAGCAACAAACAATATAACTATAACTGACACTATAAATAAAAGTATTGGTAGAGGACATTACGCCGAAGTATGGAGAGCTAAAGATTCTGTTTTTATAACTAAACGTGCTTTAGCAATAAGTGTACAAGAGCAAGATTCGGTTTATTTACATGCAGAGAAACTAATGGTTACTGGAAACGAAGATAATCGTGTAACAAGAGCATATTACAATGCCAGATTATACAAAAGTGATTTAGCTGGTAAAGCAGATTCCATACATGTTAATCATAAAACAGGATTGACGCAATTTCTAAATTTAAGTCGATTAAGTTCTTCAGATGCTTTTGCCACGGCCAGAAAACCAGTACTATGGAATATTGGCAATCAAATGACAGGAGACACCATTCATTTAATTTCTAATGTTGAAACCGAAAAATTAGATTCTCTTAAAGTATTTAACAATGCTTTTATAGTAAGTAAGGATACAATTAGTGAAAATGCATTTAATCAAATTAAAGGGCAGCGACTGATTGGATTATTTAAAAATAATGAGCTGTATAATGTTGATATTATTAAAAACGCAGAAGTCATTTATTACTCCCGAAATGCAGAAAATGAATTAGTAGGTATTAATAAATCTAAATCAGGAAGTATTAATATTCAAATTGAAGAACAGGCCATTCAAGAAATTCGGCTCATAAATCAAATTGATGGAGAATTATTCCCAGATTCAATGTTTCCTAAAAGCGGAAGACGTCTTAGAGGTTTTGACTGGAGAGGTGAAGAACGACCTACGTCTGTAGAAGATTTATTTAAAGATGACCCACCTTTGGTTCTTCCAAAAATAAATGGGCTAGAAGACTATGTTCCTCCAGTAGATTTTATTGATGATAGCGTAAATGAACGCATTATAAAAGCTGGTAAAGCAACACCTAATAAACCTAACAAAGCAGCTCGAAATCTACCAAAAACACCAAAGATTATACCTTTAAAACCAAAGGTAAATAAGTCTGAAGCCGCAAAAGAAATTACCAAAGAGTTAGTTAAAAAAACAGGACAATAGTCTGATTATGCAAGATGATTTTTTAAAATATCAAGCACAAACTACACCACATCCACTTGGTATGGAAATTAGTCACGCCAAAGGATCTTACATATATGATACCAAAGGGAAAGCCTATTTAGATTTTGTAGCTGGTGTTTCTGCTAGTAGTTTAGGACATGCACATCCAAAAGTTGTTAACGCCATAAAAACACAATTAGACAAATATCTTCATGTAATGGTTTATGGTGAGTATATCCAGAGACCAGCAGTGGATTTAGCTAAATTATTGGCCAAGTATTTACCACAGCCCCTAGAAACAACTTATCTGGTAAATTCGGGTACTGAAGCTATTGAAGGGGCTCTGAAATTAGCAAGACGCTACACAGGCAGATCAGAAATTATAGCGGCAAAAAATGCGTATCATGGAAACACTTTGGGTTCTTTAAGTTTAATGGATTATGAAGAACGTAAACATCCTTTTTTACCATTAATTCCTGACATAAAGCATATTGAATTTAATGCTGAAAGTGAATTAGCTCTAATAACCAATAAAACGGCAGCAGTTATTTTAGAAACCATACAAGGAGGAGCTGGTTTTATAGAACCTACAAATAACTATCTACAGAAAGTACAGAAACGTTGTAATGAAGTAGGTGCAGTTTTTATTCTGGATGAAATTCAACCAGGTATAGGTAGAACTGGAAAACTATTTGGATTTCAAAATTATAATTGTCAGCCCGATATTGTTGTAACAGGTAAAGGCTTAGGTGGAGGTTTACCAATTGGAGCATTTACGGCATCTAAAGAAATGATGGCTTGTTTAAGTCATAATCCTAAGTTAGGACACATCACAACATTTGGTGGAAATCCAGTAATTGCAGCCGCTGCATTAGCAACATTAAAAGAAGTTATAAAATCTAATTTAATGGCTGAAGCTCTAGAAAAAGAGCAATTAATTAGAAAACATCTTCATCATAAACACATAAAAGAAATAAGAGGTCGAGGTTTAATGTTGGCACTAATTACTAATAATGCAGACATCACAAATGAAATAATATTACGCTGCCAAGACCAAGGATTAATACTTTTTTGGTTACTTTTTGAACGTACTGCCATCCGAATTACACCTCCTTTAACAATTTCAAATGAAGAAATTATTAAAGCTTGTACTATAATTACATCGGTTTTAGATTCAATTTAACAGATACTCTTGCACTTTAAGCAACTGGTTTTCAATATATAATTCATGTTATATGAAGTATAGTTTCAATGTTAACTATTTTGTTAAAAACATTAAACCAAAATACATTTAAAAGCGGACGATAAGAGTAAATTTATTCTAGTGAATTATTAAACCGCTTATGCAATACAGTCACGACGACGAAAATTTATCACTTACCAGATTTGAATCGATGTTAAAGACGAATGACATCTTATTTTTCGATTCAAGTGAATTCGAAAACATTATACATCACTATCTCGAAAAAGGTAAAATAGCATTAGCTAAAAGAGCAATTAAGTTAGGTTTAGAACAACATCCAACATCTATTAATCTTAGATTATTTAAGATAGAAATATTAGTAATAGAAAATAAGTTTTCAGAAGCTAATGATGTTTTAGAAATGCTTCACAATCTAGAACCAACCAACGAAGAAGTTTTTATTCAGAAAGCAAATGTATTATCTAAACAAGATCTGCATGAAGAGGCTATAGATACACTCCTTATTGCAATTAGTATGTCTAACACACCCAACGATGATGCCGATTTGTATGCATTAGTTGGTATGGAATATTTGTTTTTAGACAAATTTGACAATGCCATAATCTATTTTAAAAAGTGTTTAGAAACGGACACTTCAGATTATTCAGCTTTGCATAACATTGTATATTGTTACGACTTTTTAAATAAGAATACAGAAGCAATTGAGTATCTAAACATTTTCTTAGATTCTAATCCATATTGCGAAGTTGCCTGGCATCAACTAGGGAGACAATATTTTACGCTTAAAGAATATGCTAAGGCGAATGCAGCATTTGACTTTGCTATAATTTCTGATGATACTTTTGTTGGTGCTTATATAGAAAAAGGTAAAGTTTTAGAAAAATTAAAGGAATATGAAGATGCTATTGAAAACTACAAAATTACGTTAGCATTAGACGATCCAACATCATTCGCTTTATTGCGGATAGGACATTGTTACGATAAGCTCAGCCATGAAGAATTAGCGATACAATTCTTTAAAAAGACCATAGATGAAGATCCGTTACTTGATAAAGGCTGGATTGCTATAGTTAAGTTTTACATGAAACGTTTAAACTTTCAGAAGGCCTTATACTACGTTAATAAAGCCGTTAATATAGATGGTGACAACGTATTGTATTGGAAGTTATATGCAACTATTAATAAACGTTTAAACTTTCTTGAAGAAGCGGAACGTGGTTACAAACGCACATTAGACTTAGGTAATTACGAATTAGATACATGGCTAAATCGAGCAGACATTTTAATTGCTTTAGGGGAGCATGACGCGGCCATTTTTAATTTAATTCAGGCAGTAGAATTCTATTCGGAAAATGCTGAAATTGAATATCGCTTAGGTGGATTATATTTTTCATTGCACAAAATTGAAGAAGGACGTTTTCATCTAAAAAATGCTGTTCAGTTGAATAATGATTATAGTTTTATAATTACAGAACTATTTCCAAACTTAGAAGAAAAGCCTATGGTTAAGGCTATTATTTCAGATTCTAAAAAGACTTCCAATTAAAAAAATCATACCTTAGCATTTCTTATTTCATAGTAGAATGCACAGACGATTTTTAGATTATTTAATTATAACATTTAAAGGTATTGCAATGGGAGCAGCAGATGTTGTTCCTGGTGTTTCAGGTGGAACGATTGCCTTCATTTCAGGTATTTACGAAGAGCTTATAGAAAGCATAGACAAGGTTAGTCTCAATGTCTTTAAAATATGGAAAACTGAAGGGTTTAAAACGGCTTGGAAATCCATAAACGGTAACTTTTTACTTGCTCTTTTTTCTGGTATCGCAATCAGTATTTTATCCTTAGCCAAAATTATAAAATGGTTATTACACAATGAGCCCGTTTTATTATGGTCCTTCTTTTTTGGACTTGTACTGGCTAGTATTTTATACATCGCTAAGCAAATTAAAGATTGGTCGGCTAAAATTATAATTGCCATAATAATTACATCGATGGTGTCTTATTTTATAACACTGGCAGAACCATTTGCATCTCCGGACAGTCCATTTTATCTTCTATTTTGTGGCTTTATAGCAATTATAGCTATGATATTGCCTGGTGTCTCTGGTGCATTTATATTATTAATTTTGGGAGCTTATCAAACTGCAATTGACACTATAAACAACTTATTAGAAGGCATTACAACAGGTAATATGGAGCTTTTTAAAGATGCTTTTCTAAAATTTTGTCTTTTAGCGGTTGGTGCTGTAATTGGGTTAAAAGTATTTTCTAAAGCGTTGAATTGGATGTTTAAACATCACAAGAACGTAACTTTAGCCATACTTACTGGATTTATGATTGGTTCTTTAAATAAAATTTGGCCTTGGAAAGAAATCTTAAAAACA
>ERZ1048872.128-NODE-128-length-91012-cov-6.548831_pt1 | contig 91012 bp, 85 predicted proteins | sample MGYA00383100_ERZ1048872 | MGnify/ENA primary metagenome ERZ1048872 (study PRJEB29581, sample SAMEA5548370) | metagenome | biome: marine; feature: coastal; material: water | depth 50 m | study: Short-term variability in the microbial, nano- and picoplankton...
AAAAAAAGAGACAATTATTTCTAATTGCCTCTTTACAGCTTTTACCCAAATATATTAATAACCCTATTACTAATTTTAGTATGTAGTAAAAGCCTTCGTAATTGCGTTATAAATTAAATAACCCCTAAATCTTTTGTGATGGCCACTAAATGAATGACATTATTAGCCTTAAACTGCGATCGCAGTTTATTAAGTCGCTTCTCTATAGTACTTAAGCTGTTTGGTGAAATACCATTGGTTTTAAAATCGCAACTGATCTCTTCTTGAGATAAGCCCTTAGCCAAACGGTTTAATAAGGCGATATCGAAATCGTCTATTTCGAGCTGTGTTTTTGGGCTGAGTGCCTTATTAACTTGAGGTGATACGTACAATTGTCCTTTTGAGGTGGCTACGATAGCATCTACAAGTTCTAAAGACCCTTTACGATCCTTACACACATAGCCGTTGATGTTGTGTTTTTTGATGAGAAATCTCACTTTTTGAATCTGATCTTTCATGGAGTAGACAATAATGGGTAGTTTGGGGAAATCACCTCTCAGTTTTTCAATTAAATCTTCACCAGACTCTAAGTTTATAGTCCTGTGATCGGGTTTAAATGATAAATCCGTTATTAATAAATCGAAGTCTACACCATCAAAAGATGCTCTTTTCATTTTTAAAAACGCTTCATCACAATACTGGGATTTTTCAATGGCATCTACCTTTAATTCTGCCAGAGTCTCCGTTATATTGGCCAGGATAGCATCATGGTCGTCATTAATTAGAACTTTTTTAAACATTTTTACACGCTAATTTTAGATTTAAATCCTTTATTATGTTCGCTTTCAAAACTAATTATTCCATTAATAGATTGTATACGGTTTTCCGGATTGTGGAGTCCCGTGTTCTTTTTTAAGTCGCAACCCACACCATTATCGCTATAACTTATAAGCATTTTATTTTTTTGTTTTTTAAAAATAAGCACGACTAATGACGCGTCACTGTGTTTTCGCATATTAATAAGTAATTCTTGTAACACCTTATAAATCGTTATTCTTTTTATTTCAGAAATTTTAACCCAATTGATCTCAGAAAGCCCCTTAATTAAAATACTGGAATTAGCATCATTAAAACTCTCGATTAATTCCCCTAAATACTCAATAAAAGGATAATCTTCATGCATTAAACTATGTTCTTTAGAAATATCTCGCGTACGGTAATACAAGGTGTGTAATTCATTTTTGAGGTCTTTACCTATCTGATCTTTACTTTCGAGTTTTGTCATCACCTGAAATAGGTCGTTAGACACATCATCATGAATTTGTTTAGAGATTCTTGATTCGGTGTCATACACTTGTTTTAGTTTTTCTTTTTTATACCTGGCTTTTAATATAAAAGAACAGAGAGAGCGTAGCGATAGTGAAAGTAATTGTCAAACTAATTAGCGTTCTGGTCTTTTGTCGTTCTTCTTCTAATTGACTCTCCAATGCTTTTCTTTTGAATTCGGAATAATCGTATTTAATTAAGGCAAATTTACCTGCGCGTTCCTTTTCGGCTTTGGTTATACTATCATTGAGCGTTTTATAGATTTTAGCATAAGAATCTTCACTTAATTTAGTTAATAAACCCAGTGCATCGTGTTTATAAATGGCCGAATTTATAGATTCTGCCAATTGAAATGCTTTTAATGCATTTTCCTTTGATTTCCCCAAGCTGTCCATACTGCAATAATACCGTGCTAAATGCGCATAACTGGTGTAAAGTGATGAGGAATCTTTTACCAAGATTCTCAATTGCAAGGCCTTGTGCATCAAGTCATAGTCCTTAGCCCTGTTTTTTAGCTTTGAGTAGATAAAACCTAAATTATCTGAAATCAAAGCCATAGTAAGGGTATCTTTAAATCGCGGAGTTAGGTCATAGGCTTTAATAAGTACGTCTTTTGTTTTTTCTAATTAATTATATCGTTTAAAGATATTAGAGATCTTATTAAAGACCAGAGCACTGTCTCTCGCATTATCAGAAATTTCTAACACTTTATTGTATAACTCTAAAGACTTTTCCTTATTTCGTTGCTCATAATACAGCATACCTAACAGATTATAGAAACTCTTTTTTAAGCGTGTGTTATTTTCTATAGCGGTATGGATATCTAACAGTTTTAAAGCTCTAACAGCAATAACTTCACTGACATCATAGTCGCCTTTTTTGTGATTTATACTGGCCATAACGTAGAGGTACTTTATGGCCTTAGGCATATCTTTAATCGTATTCGTCTTTTTATAAATTTTATTAAAATAAGTATAGGCATTTTCGAGATCCGCAGGCTTTTGAGGCTTTATGGCTATCGCAGAATAAAAGGCCAAGCTGTCTGTTTTTTGTTGCGCAAAACCTAATTGGATGGCTAGTATAAAAAATAAGAGGAATGAAACTGTAGTTTTTTTGATACCTCTAAAGTAGTAACTTAATTAGAATTATCCTCCACCTCCTGCTACAGGTAGAACAATTTCTCCATGCTCACCGCAACTTGCTTGTGGTATCGCAACATCTACACTAGTCTCTGGGTTGTATGATAAGACACATAAATGAAGAAAAGTGTAAAAACGAGTAGATCTATTTTTTATTTTGTGTAGAATTAAAATTGAACACTAGTATTAGGTTCTAATTTAATTCACTCTATAAATTATACGTTTAGGTATACCAGCAGTACTTGGAAATATATCATAAGAAATATGGCGTTTGTCCAGAGTTTTGGCTTTAGGTATAACGGTGCTCTGTTTGCATTGTATTGAGATGACATGTTTTGAAACACCTTACAAACAAGCGTTTTTAATCTACTTCAAAAACCTCGTAATGACGTGTCCATGCTTTTGTTTCGCCTGGTTTAAGATCGATATGTATAAACAACTCAGGGCTAATAACATGTGTTGTTCCCCAAAGATTAATTTTATTGGTTTTAAAACTTCCCGTTTCACGGATGCCCATGTTTTGCTTATGATGTAACAGCGTCCATTGGGCGTCTACAGTGGCATCACCTGTGAGGTTACTAAAAAAGAAAGGTTCAATTGGTGTGCCATTAAAGCTAACCGTTTTGTGCCCAATAGTTACTTTTTGCTGTGGATTTACAGTTGCTAAAAACTTTGCTGGTTGCAATTGAAACGGAAATTTTAACTGATACTCCTGCCCTAGTGCTGTATTATTAATTGCCGTGAAATTGTGCACATATTCATCTGTTACAATCGCTTTGTCGCCTGTATTTTGCAACATATAATTAATACTAAAGCTATGGTCTTTTAGAACTATTTCTTTTTTTAAGATATAGGCGTAGCCATTTACGTTTTCGGATGTGCAGGTGATTTGTATCCGATCCGTTTCGCATTGGGTTGTAAATGTTGCCGGTTTTAGTTTATACGCTTTATGAAACTGGTATGGCTTGTCGTCTTTTTGCAATAAACCCACTCCTATTTTATGAAACCAACCTCCAATTTGTGCGGCCTCAAAACCCAAAGCAGTATCGATACCAAATTCATTGTAAAAGGCTTTGCCTAAAATAGCGTCATTGTCGCAGTTGGGACTTTCTACACCAGACATTTGCACATTTTGAAAACTAACTTTGGTGATTTTCCCGGTCCAGTCGAATCTTGAAAACTTATAATGCTCTAGTGGCAAGTCCACATGAATTTCTAACGAATTATTTTTAAGAATGTGTGCCATATGAAGTCACTTAAAATTGATTAATCCTTATAACTGATACGATCTCTAATGCCACCACTTTCGCGGTGGATAACCACATCTGCTTTTTTACGTTTGGCTAGGGTTTTGGCTTTACGTATGGCAGTGCTTTGTTTTCGATGTTTAGAGCTAATCCGTTTGTTGCCTTCGCGGCGTACTGCCCAACCGTCTTCGCAAGGCACTACGTGTTGGTGCCAGGTTCTTGTTTTGGTGGCGGTGTGGCCTAAGGCAGATAAAATAGCTTCTATGAGTTTTTGAATAGCTTTAATTAGAGAATTATTTTTGGGCATGGTTATGCTGCTATTAATTTTATGTAAATGTAATTCTTTTATGTTCATTTTAGTTCTTGGGATTCCTAATATCTCAAGGCAGACGTCATACATACTGACGTATTTGTTACGATATATGCATTTTTTGCTCGCCACAAACCCATCGACTGCGCTCAATATGCCATGTCATAATTGCAAGTGCATTACCCCTATTTATTTTCCGGATACTTGATTTTTTAAAATAAACACGCCTAAAATGTGTATAGAATTTCTTATATTTGTATCAGTATCAGGAACGCAAAAGTTGCGTACCAACCGAGCACAACAGCCACGGTGGTTTAGTATACGGACAGTCGTCAAAACAAATGACCTTTCCCAGTGATATCTATTATTCTGATGCAAAAATAAACTTAAAATTTATGCATTATGAAAACTGTTTTTACAACACAAGAAGGTGTTAAAATGAATTCAAAACTCTATTTTGGAAACACCAAATCCATTAGTCACGAATTTGAAAACCTTATGGATACCACAGAAAGTATGTGGGATGTCCAATGCCAGTATTTTTACAGAGTTACGGATGATAAGTATATACAACTGGCCCGAACTGTAAAAGGCTCTAACCTCAACATCATTGCGCAGAAGAAACTGAAACATCAACACTTAAAAGACAATATCATCTCTATTGTAAAAATGAATATGGACGTGCGTCTACCCTATGACGGCTTTCCCTGTTTTGAAAAAAGTGATGTGTTTACTGAAGCGGAATTCAACAGCATCATTGATACTATAAAAGCTGAAAAAAACGCAATTATTGCAGAGACTGAACGTCGTGAAACTCCAATAATAAGGTATTTAAAAGCACTGGACATACCGACACATCCGTCAGGTAATAATCCTAATAGTTGGGTTGCCAATTGCCCTTGTGGTGGTCAACATCATATATACATTGTAACCATCGAAGATACTTGGGGCTGCGGGTACTGCAAACGAAAAGGCAAGTTACCCGAATTAAAACAGTGGATACAGGAAATTAGAATTAAAAAAGATCAAAGGAAACTTTCCAGGATGATGCAAGAACTCAAGACTTATGGATCCATACAATCAACAGATTTACAAACATGGTGGCTGAATCGCTATTAAGGCCATATTAATATATATCAACTGAGGAAATAACTCATAAAGCACTAACAATTGAATACAAAAAAAGATGAATCAATCACAATTATTCGAGAATATATGATTAGTAAAATTGGAAACGAGAGTGGAGGTTTAAGAGCTATAAAAGGAATTATTTTTTACATAGAAAATGAGAATTATCTAAAAATATTAAACAGATACGGCATATTAATCTTACATTATCTTATGCAATATGCTCTAGACGTTGAGGATTATGAAACCTGCCACTTAATCCATGAAGCAGTACGGTTGAATAACGACTCAGAAGGCACAAACTATAAACTATTATAAACTATTAATTAATAGCATTTCAAACCATGAAAATAAAAGATAATAAACGAACTATCGAACTCACTTTAAATGACGAATCTACGGTAAGCCTTACCGAAGCACAACCTTTGGCAACCAAGCGCTCATTTCTTGATCTGCAGAATGAATTTAAAGCAAAGCCTGCGCTCGTACTACTAAAACTAAGGCATAACAAAATCAATACGGTATTAGACCTGACGCATGTTGTGCCGTATATGCTGCTCTACTTTAACAAAGCAGGGGACTTCCGTGGTGCATCCTACAGTTTAAATAGTGAAGAAGCACCTTACCTGCTACAAACAGCCTGTAAGACCATTCTTTTTGTGAAACAACCACACCACTTATCAGTAAACAGTATAAAAAAATTAAACGATGAAACAGATTGAAATTATTTTTGAAGATGTTGTATTAAAAGGGATCATTCATAAAAGAGAAAAATTCCGTATCGAAGTGCAGTTGACAAGCCCTTATAAGACCTGGAAAAATTATGCACTAATTTCAGGAAGGTGCAGAACAACTCCCAATCATTTACTAACGGATTATGGAGATGACATTATAAGACAATTACTGATTGTGAGTTACAAAAAGTATAAAATACTAAATGAAAATTTTGATCGCATTTGCAAAAGATATGTAGACTTTAAGCTTGAATTGATGGTTTTAGATAAGCTATCGGATACTGACAACAGGAGCATAATTAAAGAGAAATTAGAGGATTGGTTTTTTAATAAGTTGTTTATAACGTCAGTAACGGGTTTATCTGCAACCATCTCTGACAGAAAACATATTTTTGAACTTTTAGAACATCATTTTAAACCCATTGCGCGCGAAAACATGTGGCAGGACTATAACACCTGGTTACAATCTGTTTATCCAAAACTTAATAACTTTTAATTCCAACCTATGAGACCTTGAAAAGTAACACCAAAACTGCGCTGCTAAAAAATCCCTAAAAAGTTGATGAATTTTGAAATATTCAATAATTTTACACAACACTCAATTTAAACGTCTTTAATTATGAAAAACCTATATTTTACACTGTTATTTTTTGGATTCACTATAGCTGTAAGTGCTCAGGACACTCCAAAGGTGGATGATGTCCTAATTGTAAGCTCACCACAAGCGCAAAACTATACGTATATAAAGTTCCCTAAGCTAAACACCTTAACCAAACGTGGTAAAGTAGCTAACTATAAAAGTGTTTATGGTAACCAGGTGACAGTTGCTGAAGTAAGCACAGAAAATGATGGCTCAGTGTACGTCATCTTAAAGAAAAAAGATGGCAGCAAATTTTTTGGATACCTCAGTAGTGTAAAAGCAAATTATACCAAGGCCATAGCCGCCAAAGAGTTACGGAGAGCAGATTAGGACACTTTTCATTTTTTTAACCTCTAAACACGATGAAGTTGATACCATTTTGTATGGTATGGCTTTATAAACCTTCACACCAATTTAACATCTAAAAGTGTACCTTTGCACTTTTGCCAATTTATGAGCCCATTTGACGATTCTATTGAAGTAAAAGGTGCACGTGTTCACAACCTTAAAAATATTGATGTTAGCATTCCTAGAGAAAAACTAGTGGTAATCACTGGCTTGTCTGGTAGTGGCAAATCGTCCTTGGCTTTTGATACTATTTATGCAGAAGGGCAACGCCGCTATATCGAAACTTTTTCGGCTTATGCACGTCAGTTTTTAGGCAGTTTAGAACGGCCAGATGTCGATAAAATTGATGGCCTCTCCCCTGTCATTGCCATAGAGCAAAAAACCACGAGTAAATCACCACGCTCTACCGTTGGTACGATTACCGAAATCTATGATTTCTTAAGGCTCTTGTATGCGAGAGCAGCCGATGCCTACAGTTATGAGACTGGAGATAAAATGGTGAGCTATAGCGATGAGCAGATTAAAGACCTCATCCTGGAATCGTATGCGGACAAACGTATCAATATTTTATCTCCTGTAGTGCGTTCTCGTAAAGGGCATTATCGTGAATTGTTTCAGCAGATTGCGAAACAAGGCTTTGTAAAAGTGCGTACCGATGGTGAAATCGTTGACCTTGAAAAAGGCATGAAACTCGACCGTTACAAAACTCACGATATAGAAATTGTGATCGATCGCCTTAAGATAAACGACCTTCAGAAAAAGAATAAAAAAGTGGATACTGAGGGCAGTCGAAATGTTAATGACATTTCAAATAACGAGAAACGCCTCATGGAATCCATTAATACTGCCATGTATCATGGTGATGATGTCTTAATGGTGATTGATCAGGAAACCAATACACCACGTTATTTCAGCCGGAATCTCATGTGCCCATCCTCTGGGATTTCGTATCCAAATCCAGAGCCAAATAACTTTTCGTTTAACTCACCAAAGGGAGCTTGCCAGAATTGTAACGGTATTGGCGAATTGTTTGTTGTTAATGCGCATAAATTAGTGCCCGACGAAAGCTTGTCGATTAATAATGGAGCTTTAGCACCTCATGGTCCACAAAAGAAAAGCTGGATTTTTAAGCAGTTTCAGACCATAGCACAACGTTTTGATTTTTCATTAAATGATGCTTGGGCTGATATTCCTGAAGAAGCCAAACAGGTAATTCTATACGGAGGAAAAGATAGTTTTACGGTAGAAAGCAAATTACTAGGCGTTGCCAGAGACTATAACATTGATTTTGAAGGTGTCGCTAACTTTATAGAGAGTCAATACAAATCTAATTCAAGATCATTAGTGCGTTGGGCTAAAGAATACATGGATAAAATAGAATGTCCTGTTTGTGAAGGCTCACGATTGCGCAAAGAGTCATTGTACTTTAAAGTTGATGGTAAAAGCATTTCGGATTTGGTACATATGGATGTTGTGGAATTGGGAGACTGGCTCAAAGACCTAACCGAACGCTTATCGCGCAAGCAGCAACAGATCTCTGCAGAAATAATAAAAGAAATTAGAAGTCGCGTGCAATTTTTACTCGATGTTGGTTTAACCTACCTGAGCTTAAACCGAAGTTCTAAATCCTTATCTGGTGGAGAAGCACAGCGCATACGCCTAGCCACACAAATTGGTTCGCAATTGGTAGGAGTGCTCTATATACTCGACGAACCTAGTATTGGCTTACACCAGCGTGATAACGAAAAACTTATCAATTCCTTAGTATCCTTGCGCGATGTTGGGAATTCTGTAATTGTAGTAGAGCACGATAAGGATATGATAGAACGCGCTGACCATGTGATTGATATTGGTCCTTTTGCAGGTAAACATGGTGGTGAAATAATCAGCGAAGGCACACCAGAGGAATTATTAGCACACCATACCTTAACGGCGGCCTATTTAAATGGCGAAAAGGAAATTGAAGTACCGAAAACGCGTAGAAAAGGCAACGGTAAAAAACTAGTATTAAAAGGATGTACAGGCAATAACCTAAAGAATATCGATGTTAGCATTCCACTTGGTATGATGGTAGGTGTTACTGGAGTTTCAGGAAGCGGTAAATCAACCTTAATTAACGAGACCCTTTACCCAATTTTAAATGCACATTATTTTAATGGCGTCAAAAAACCAATGCCGTATAAAAGCATCAAAGGTTTAGAACATATCGATAAAGTTATTGACATCAACCAATCACCAATAGGACGAACACCGCGCAGTAATCCAGCAACCTATACCGGGACTTTTGGTGAAATACGAAGCTTGTTTTCTAAAATACCCGAAGCGATGATTCGTGGTTACAAACCAGGTCGTTTTAGTTTTAACGTCACAGGTGGACGTTGCGAAACCTGCAAAGGCGGTGGATTGCGCGTTATAGAAATGAATTTTTTACCAGATGTCTATGTCGAATGTGAAACCTGCCAAGGCAAGCGTTTTAATAGAGAAACGTTAGAGATCCGTTACAAAGGCAAATCTATTAGTGATGTTTTAAATATGACGATTGAAGAAGCTGTACTTTTCTTTGAGCATATCCCTAAAATCCATCGTAAACTCAAGACCATTGAAGATGTTGGTTTGGGCTATATCACTTTGGGTCAGCAAAGCACCACGCTATCTGGTGGTGAAGCACAGCGTATAAAATTAGCAACAGAATTAAGCAAGCGCGATACAGGAAACACATTCTATATTCTTGATGAACCTACTACAGGCTTACATTTTGAAGATATACGCGTATTAATGAAAGTTCTTAATACACTTGCGAATAAAGGAAATACAGTCTTAATTATTGAGCACAATCTCGATGTGATAAAAACTGTAGATTATATTATTGATATCGGTTATGAAGGAGGAAAATGTGGAGGCAACATTGTAGCCAAAGGGACACCAGAACAGATTATAAAAGACAAAAAGAGTTATACCGCTAAATTTTTAAGAAAAGAGTTGAATTAACAATATATTACCATGTTGTTTTTTCCGTATCACTATAAATGCATTATTTTAGCGTGCTAAGGCAATGATGAATTGAGAATGATCAATTACTAATGACAACTAACTAATGGCTAAAAACGAAAAGCCAACACCAAAAGATTAAGTACATAATACATGAGAAAAGAGAATAAAAGTAAAGGTTGGAATGAAATAAAAACGAATGACTCTTGGGCGATATTCAAGATTATGGGCGAATTTGTAAACGGTTATGAAAAACTGAGCAAAATTGGGCCTTGTGTTTCTATTTTTGGATCGGCAAGAACAAAGCCAGACCACAAATATTATCAGCTTGCTACAGAAGTAGCACAAAAAATAGTAGATCATGGTTATGGTGTGATTACAGGAGGTGGACCAGGTATTATGGAAGCTGGTAACAAAGGCGCTCATATTGCTGGAGGAACTTCTGTAGGCTTAAATATAGAACTCCCGTTTGAACAGCACGATAATCCGTATATAGATGCTGACAAGAGTTTAGATTTTGACTATTTCTTTGTCCGCAAAGTTATGTTCGTAAAGTACTCTCAAGGTTTTGTAGTAATGCCTGGAGGCTTTGGCACACTTGATGAATTATTTGAAGCGATTACGCTGATACAAACCCACAAAATAGAAACGTTTCCAATTATTTTAGTTGGAAAAGAATTTTGGGGAGGCTTATTTGACTGGGTAAAAACAACCCTTCTCGATGCTGGTAATATTAGCGCCAAAGATTTAGACTTAATACACCTTGTGGATTCGGCTGACGAAGTTTTACATGTGCTTAACGATTTCTATAAAGAATATAATCTTAGTCCTAATTTCTAAATATTTTTCTACCCTTTCAACGCTATGAAAAAGAAGTTATTTAGTTATTGCATGCTCTGCTTATGGAGCCTTTTAAATGTTTCTGCACAAGAAACGTTTAAAGTGATGTTCTATAATTTGCTTAACTATCCCCTAGAAACTGCAGTACCAAATAGAGAACAGGATTTGGAATTTATTCTATCGGACTATCAACCTGATTTGTTCCTGGTCTGCGAACTCAATAATATCGCTGGTGCCAATGACGTATTAAACATTACACGAACTGCCATTAATCCAAATTTTGAAATGGCGACGTTTGTCTACAACACTTCCGATGATAATATTGGCGATCAAAATAATTTACAAAACTTACTGTATTACGATAGCACGAAGTTTATTATAGAAGAAGAGATTATTGTACAGACCTATTTAAGAGACTTCAATGTATATAAGGTTAAACTTAATACGGTTAATCAAGCTTTGAACCCAATAGAAGTGTATGTCATTGTATGTCATCTGAAAGCCTCGAGTGGTACTACAAATGAACAACGACGCTTTGAAATGGTCGAAGACTTAGAGGATTATTTAGATACCTTGCCTACTGATGCTAACGTGTTACTTGGAGGTGATTTAAATTTATATACCGCAAGTGAAGCTGCTTTTCAAAATTTATTGAGCGACAATAATGCTATTACTTTTATGGATCTTGCTGACCGTATTGGCAGCTGGCATAATAACACCAATTATATAGATATGTTTACGCAATCGACGCGCACTCAAAACGGAATGGGTGGTTCAACAGGAGGTTTCGATGATCGTTTCGATTTTATACTCGCTACGGAAAATATGCTGAGCACAGCAGGTCTTAGGTATGTCGCAGATTCATATCAGGTGTATGGAAATAATGGATTGGTATCCTGCTATAACAGGTCTATTAATACATCGGATTGTGAAACCACAGGCTCCCAATATAACTTTGCCATTAGAGACGCCTTGCACAACTTTAGTGATCACCTTCCCGTTACTGTGTCTCTAGAAACGGATGCCACGCTATTAGATATAGATGAGGTAGAAACCGCTAGCTATTTGGCATTAAAACAAAATGTAATTGATTATAATATAGTTATTTATAGAAATTCACCTCAACTGATTAATGAAGATTTAGTTATTTACAATAACATAGGACAACCCGTAAAAACGCTCAAGCTGAATGCGAATGATCAGCAACAATTTGATGTTTCAGAATTACAAAATGGTTTATACATTTTAGCAGGTTCGTCACACTATATAAAACCGCTTAAATTTATAATATCACATTGATTCATAAACGACATATACCATTAGTCTTACTGTTCTTTTGCAGCTTCCTGACAGCGCAAAATGTCATTGACATCCAGGCTATTGTCGATGTAGAACAAAAGTCTATTTCTATTGGTCAAACGATCGTGTACAAAAATGAATCGAACACCATACTTACCGAAATTTATTTAAACGACTGGAATAACAGTTATTCCACAAAATCGACACCTTTAGCCAAACGTTTTGAAGAAGAGTTTAGTACAAAGTTTCATTTGGCAAAAAGTGAAGCTCGAGGTTATACTGTTGTTACCTCAATAAAAGACAAGGAAAATCGTGAATTAGAATTCAATAATCTAGAAGCGCATCCAGATGTTATAAAAGTAGTTTTAAAAACCCCTTTACAACCTGGGGAATCGTATCATATTAAACTCGATTACATTCTTGTCATACCAGATGCAACGTTTACCAATTATGGATTTACAAAAAACAAAAATTTTGAATTAAAGTATTGGTACATTACTCCATCAGTATTTAACGGTAAATGGCATTATTACAGCAATAAAAACTTGGATGATTTGTTTGTACCTAAAGCAGATATTAGCCTTAGTATAACGCATCCTTTAAATTATAAAGTAACCTCAGAACTCGATTTTATTGATTTACGTCCTGATACCATAAACAAAACACAAACTACCATTTTATATGGTAGAGACCGTGTGGACACCTATTTATCGCTTAACAAATTTCCTCGATTTAGTTTTATACAAACCGACGATTTTGTAGTGATATCTAATATTAATGAAAAAGGCTTAGCTGGACCGGATAAAGCCCTTTTAACAGACAAAATAACACGATTTTTAACTGCTAATCTTGGCGAGTATCCTCACCAGTTCCTTGTTGTTTCAAGGACTGATTACGATACTAACCCACTTTATGGCTTAAATCAGTTGCCTGATTTCTTTAGGCCTTTTCCAGATGAGTTTCAATATGAATTAAAGCTTGTAAAAACGGCATTAAAAAAATACATTGACAATATTCTACTGCTAAACCCAAGAAAGGAACATTGGCTGAGCGAAGGACTGCAGATTTATTTCTTAATGAAATATGTAGACGAGCATTACCCTGACATGAAGCTTATGGGTACACTGGCAAATATTTGGGGCATTCGAGCTTTTCATGCAGCAGATTTAAATTTCAACTTTCAGTACTTTCTTTATTCCATGGAAATTGCCAGAAAAAACAGAGACCAGCCGTTAACAACCTCTAGAGACTCTTTAATAAAATTTAATGCTAATATCGCAGGTAAATACAAAGCTGGTGTTGGCTTAAACTATTTAGGTGATTTTACAGACGATATTAATTTAGCTACCAGTATTACTGAGTTTTTAAAATCGAACCAGTTAAAACCTATATCAATTGATACTTTTGAAACCTTTCTAAAATCTAAAACTAAAAAAGATATCGACTGGTTTTTTACAGACTATGTAAACACGAGGAAAAAGATTGACTTTAAGATAAAATCGATTGAAACCACGGAAGATTCTATAAAAGTTACCATTAAAAATAAAAGAGACAATCAGATGCCTATATCTCTTTTTAGAATAAATAACGATACTATAGTGGGCAAACAATGGGTAGAACATATTAATGAAACCAAAACAGTGGTTTTACCGAAAGACGAAACTGAAAAGTTTGTTTTAGATTATAATAATGCGATACCAGAGTATAATCAAAGAGACAACCATAAGTCGGTTAACGGAGCCTTTTTTAATAACAAACCGTTACAGTTTCGATTATTTAAGGATATAGAAGACCCATACTACAACCAAGTATTTTTTATGCCTTTAGTCGAATTTAAGAATATCTACGATGGTTTAACGCTTGGATCAAAGGTGTATAACAAAACGATTCTTAGAAAACGTTTAAACTATAGGTTTTCACCACAGTATGCCACAAAATCTAAATCCCTAACAGGCTCTACCTCTATTTTTTACACACATAATATTGAAAACAGCAACCTGTTTGATATCACCTATGGCATATCTGCCAGCTATCAATCTTTTGCTGAAGATGCTTTTTTTACAAGAGTTAGACCTTCAGTTTCCTTTTCGTTTAGACATGACAAGGATTTTAGGTCGGATAAAATAGATCAAATTACAGCGCGATATGTCAGTATCAACAGAGATATAGGTCCAAATGCAACGGTTGAATTAGATGAACCTGATTATGGAGTTTTTAACTTAAGATATACTCACTTTAACCCAGGAGTGATTAATTTTTCTAGGTTTAGTACCGATTTTCAAATTGCAAACAATTTTAGTAAACTCTCATTAAATTATGAGTTTAGAAAGCTTACCAAAAGTAACAGAAATATTAATTTTCGATTTTTTGGCGGCTTCTTTTTAGACAATAATACAGACCCAAATTCAAATTACTTCAGCTTTGCATTAGATCGTCCAACAGATTATTTATTCGACTTAAACTATTTAGGACGTTCGGAAGCTGCCGGATTATTTAGTCAGCAAATAATAATCTCTGAAGGCGGTTTTAAATCCATGCTAGAAACTCCATATGCCAATCAATGGATGACAACAGCAAACTTTAGCACTACTATTTGGCGATACATTCAAGCCTATGGAGACATCGGATTTGTGAAAAATAAATTTGATTCTGCTAAGTTCGTTTACGACTCAGGAATACGGCTTAACCTTGTAGAAGATTATTTTGAAATTTACTTACCTATATATTCCAATCTTGGATGGGAAATAGGTCAACCTAATTACGATCAGCGTATCCGCTTTATGTTTACCGTTGACCCTCAAGTACTGTTAGGTTTGTTTCGACGAAAGTGGTATTAAATATTCTGGCTTTTCAAATCCACTCTTAGCACACCATTTTCGGATTAACAAATTCTTATCAATAAGTTAATTTTATTTGTATTTTTTAACATTTCTTTAATATTACTATGTTTTATTGAGAATAATTCAACAATATAACATTTTTTACTATTGCATTAAATTTCAATTTTTTGTAGATTTGCACAACAAAAAATTGACCTTGTATGCGTATGAACCCGAACACCAAAACTGAAATTACATTTGAAGATTTTAAAGCTGAAGTTTTAAATGACTATAAACTTGCAGTTACAAGTCGCGAGTGTAGTTTGCTTGGTCGTAGAGAGGTTTTAACCGGCAAGGCTAAATTTGGAATTTTTGGTGATGGTAAAGAAGTGCCTCAAATAGCCTGGGCAAAAGCGTTTGAAAATGGTGACTTTAGATCGGGTTACTACAGAGATCAAACCTTTATGATGGCTATTGGAGAACTCACTATAGAACAGTTTTTCGCAGGTTTATATGCCAATACAGATTTAAAAAAAGAACCAATGTCTGCGGGTCGCCAAATGGGAGGTCATTTTGCTACGCACAGCTTAGATGAAAATGGCCATTGGAAAAACTTAACACAACAAAAAAATTCTAGTGCAGACATCTCTCCTACTGCTGGACAAATGCCGAGATTGTTAGGATTAGCACAAGCTTCTAAAATATACAGAAATGTTAAGGGCATAAATACATCTAATTTTTCTAAAGAAGGTAACGAGATTGCTTGGGGAACTATTGGTAATGCAAGCACGAGTGAAGGTTTGTTTTTTGAAACCATAAATGCAGCAGGCGTTCTACAAGTACCAATGGTAATTAGTATTTGGGATGATGAATATGGTATCTCTGTACATGCCAGGCACCAGACTACAAAAGAAAATATATCTGAAATTTTAAAAGGATTTCAGCGCGACGAAAATAATAATGGTTACGAAATATTTAGAGTAAATGGTTGGAACTATCCTGAATTGATAGACACATACCAACGTGCTGCCAAAATTTCCAGAAATGAACATGTCCCTGTAATGATTCATGTGCAGCAATTAACACAACCACAAGGGCATTCTACCTCAGGATCGCACGAACGTTATAAGGATAATGACCGATTGGCCTGGGAAGCAGAATACGACTGTAATGCGCAACTTAGACATTGGATGATTCTTAATGATATTGCGACTGACGATGAATTAACAGCATTAGACCGTTCTATAAAAAAAGAAGTAAGAGAAGGTAAAAAAGCAGCTTGGGCATCTTTTATAAAACCAATTTTAGCCGAACGTATTGAAGCTTTACATCTATTGGACAGATTAGCATCGTCGAGCCCTAATGGAGTGTTTATTAATAAACTAAAAAAGGATCTAGAAGCTATAGATGAACCTTTGCGAAGAGATATTCTTTCGGCTACACGTAAATCAATACGCTACGTGCTTACAGAAGAATCTTCAGAAAAACTTACTATTCAAAATTGGATAAACAATTACTTAAACGTTGTTCAACCTTTATATAGTTCGCACTTACACAGTGCATCAAACCTTAATGCATTAAACCAAACCGAAGTTGTACCAACCTACGATTCTAAATCAAAAATGGTAGATGGCCGTGTTGTTATAAGAGAAAATTTTGATGCCATTTTCAGCAAATACCCAGAAACTTTAATTTTTGGTGAAGATGCTGGATATATTGGTGATGTAAATCAAGGTTTAGAAGGATTACAAGAAAAATATGGCGAACTCAGAGTATCGGATTGTGGTATTAGAGAAGCTACTATAGTGGGTCAAGGTATTGGTATGGCATTACGAGGGTTACGCCCTATTGCAGAAATTCAGTATCTGGATTATGTTATGTATGCACTTCAAATAATGAGTGACGATTTGGCGACTGTTCAGTACAGAACAAAAGGCCGACAAAAAGCACCATTAATTGTCAGAACACGAGGTCATCGTTTAGAAGGTATATGGCATTCTGGCTCGCAAATGGGAGGTCTTTTAAATCTGTTGAGAGGTATTCATGTTTTAGTCCCTAGAAATATGACTAAAGCAGCTGGGTTTTACAACACCTTATTAGACAGTGACGAGCCTGCATTGGTTGTAGAATGTCTAAATGGCTACAGACTTAAAGAAAAGCTACCTAATAATATTGGTCGCTTTAAGACACCAATTGGTGTGGTTGAAACGGTTAGAGAAGGTGATGATATTACCTTGGTGTCCTATGGTTCTACTTTACGCTTAGTTGAGCAAGCCGCAAAGGAGCTGCAAGAAGTTGGTATCGATGCAGAAATTATCGATATACAATCGTTATTACCATTTGACTTAAACCATGACATCTTAAAAAGTATAATCAAAACCAATCGTGTTATGGTTATTGACGAAGATGTGAAAGGAGGTGCTTCTGCCTATATTTTGGATCAGATTATCAATACGCAAAACGCATTTGAATATTTAGATAGTCAACCAAAAACGTTGGCAGCAAAAACGCATCGACCAGCTTATGGAACAGATGGTGATTATTTCTCAAAACCATCGGTAGAAGACATTTTTGAAGGTGTATACAATGTAATGCACGAATTGAGTCCTATGGACTTTCCTCAATTGAGATAAAAAGCATTAATCATATATTAAGACCTTATTATTAGCATTAATAAAAGGTCTTTTTTTTATTAGCATGACATATATCATGGAATAATTATTCAGGTACTTTTAAATTTGAATACCAAATTAACTACTCTTATATGCTAACACAAGATATCCTAAGTTCATTTAAAAACAAGGCCGATCTGGTTGATTTTCTTGAAAAGAATAAAGAAGACAATCCAACTTTTCAGTCGGCTTTAGAAAAGCATGAATACGAACAAGAATTACTACCATTACAGGCAGAACTTGTAGATTTTCAGCGCTGGGTGCAGAAAGAAAACAAAAAAATTGCCATTATTTTTGAAGGTAGAGACGCCTCTGGTAAAGGAGGTACAATAAAACGATTTACAGAACATCTTAATCCGAGAGCAAGACGAATCGTGGCATTAAACAAACCGACAGAAATAGAAAAAAATCAATGGTATTTTAATCGCTATATAAAAGAATTACCAAATGCAGGTGAAATTGTATTTTTTGATAGAAGTTGGTACAATAGAGCTGTTGTAGAACCTGTAATGGGCTTTTGTAATAAAGAACAATACAACCGTTTTATGATTCAGGTACCAGAATTTGAAAACATGCTTTACGAATCTGGCACTAATATTATTAAATTTTGGTTCTCTGTTTCTAAAGAAGAGCAGCAACGTCGATTTGAAAAACGATTAAAAAATCCACTTAAAAAATGGAAATTTAGTCCTGTAGATGAAAAAGGACAAGAACTGTGGGACGATTTTACAGAATACAAAAACCAAATGTTTTCGAGAACACACAACTCTTTTAGTCCTTGGGTAATTATAAAATCTAACGACAAAAAACGTGCACGTTTAGAGAGTATAAAATACGTATTGAGCCTGTTTGACTATGATAACAAAGGTAGCAATTGTAAATCTATTTTACCAGATCCAAACGTTGTACAACGTTACTTTAGAAATACAATTCAATTAGACCAATAATGAAACCCATTTCAAAAATGACAGAAAAACATTTAAGCATCATCAACACTAAAAAAGGGATAGAAGCATTATTACGTCAAAAGAATCTCAATATAAATAAGGCCATTAATAATGTAAAATACGAAAAGCGACTCGAGAAATTACAAGAAGAAATGCTTATTCTTCAGCAATGGGTGGCAAAAAACAATAAGAAAGTAATTATCATATTCGAAGGTCGCGATGCTGCAGGAAAAGGTGGAGCCATCCGAAGAATAATTCAACATTTACCGCCGCGTGCCATACGTGTTGAAGCTTTACCTAAGCCTAATGAAACTGAAATGGGGCAATGGTATTTTCAGCGTTACATAAATCTATTGCCTAACAATGGTGAAATTGTATTTTTTGATAGAAGCTGGTATAACAGAGCTGTTGTAGAACCTGTTAATGGTTTTTGTAGCGCCGAAGACTATGACATTTTTATGAGTCAGGTCAATGAATTTGAAAAAATGATTCAGGAATCTGGTATCCATCTGCTTAAACTATACTTTTCAATAACTAAGAAAGAGCAAGAGCGTCGTTTTAAGGATATTGTAAGTACCCCAACAAAGAAATGGAAATATAGCGATGTGGATAGACGTGCTTTAACGCTTTGGGATGATTACACCAAGTATAAAGAAGCTATGTTTGAAAAAACTCAGGTTTATGCACCTTGGAAAGTCATAAAAGCCAATAGAAAAACAAGCGCCAGAATTGTAGCATTTGAATATATTCTTAAAAGCATACCATATATTGTTAAGAACAGGGATCGTATCCGTCACAAATCACTACGCTCAATTATGAGTGAATAGCGAATTTTACAAATCTATATTTACTTTTAAATTAAGTCATTAATCTTAATTTTCTGAGGTATAGACGGATAATTACAGTTTTTTAATACTAAAACCATTATTTAAATAATGGTTTTTTTATATTTAGGTATAAACCAACCATTTATGCTAACTAAAACAGACAAGTCCAAATTAAGAAACACAATATTTAGACATCTTAACGGAATTGCTACGGCAACCACCGCTTTTGCACTGCATAAAAAAGGTGTTTTAGCACACCTCTTGCAACACAAAAGTGTAAACTTACAAGATGTATCTAAAAATTTTAATGCTAATGAAGGCTATATTAATGTTGCTTTGCGTGTACTGTGTTCCCAAGGCTGGTTAGAGCAGCATATTGACAACAACTTAGATATTAAAACCTTCTCGGTAAACAAAAATAGTGAGAAGGCCTTTGCATTGGTACCTTTGTACGAGGACGTTATAAGCCTTTTGAAATATTCTGATCGTTTTGCAACTGATAAAATGATAAGTGCAGATGCTTTTATTGTTTTAGAACGGATATTCAAAAAATTTGAAAACACATATGGCCTCGACATTTCGGACGAAAATTCAATAGAATTCCAAATATTAAAACATGTTGAAGGTGTTATTGCAGGACCAATTATTGTGCTATTGGGCGTTAATGGTTTATTTCATAAATATTTTATGGAGGCTTCTTTTACTGCAGAAGAATACCACAGAGATCCAGAAAGTTTTAAAAAAGTACTCGATTTCTTATCTCATTTAGGCTGGTTTAACAAAAAGAAAAATACATATCAATTTACAGATAAGGGACTCTTTTTTGCAAAGCGGGCAAGTGCGTATGGTGTAACAGTGTCGTACATCCCAACATTTTTGCAATTAGATGAATTAATTTTTGGCAATCCACTAGTTTTAAAAACAGAATCACCAAACGATACCGAAAAACATGTACATCGAGAAATGAATGTTTGGGGAAGTGGCGGTGCTCATGCCACGTATTTCAAAGTTATTGATAAGGTTATTATTGATTTATTCAACAGACCTATTGAAGAGCAACCTAAAGGTATTTTGGATATGGGTTGTGGTAACGGCGCATTTATAGAACACATATATAATGTTATAGAACAACAAACGCTCCGTGGAAAACATTTAGATGAACATCCACTTCTTTTAGTTGGTGCAGATTTTAATAACGCTGCATTGAAAGTTACCCGAGCCAATCTTATTAAAGCAGATATATGGGCTAAAGTTATTTGGGGCGATATCGGGCGACCAGATTTATTGTCTGCAGACTTAAAGGAAGATTATAATATTGAACTGTATGATTTGCTAAATGTTAGAACTTTCTTAGATCACAACCGTATTTGGGAACAACCACGTACAAGCAAGGGTTTTATTAGTAAGTCTACCGGTGCTTATGCATTTAAAGGGAAACGTCTGTCTAATAATGATGTGGAAGCCTCACTTTTGGAGCATCTGGGAAAATGGAAACCTTATGTAGAAAAATTTGGATTACTAATTATAGAATTACACACTATTAGTCCAAGTGTCGCAGCAAGTAATATAGGTAAAACGGCAGCCACGGCATACGATGCAACTCATGGTTTTAGTGATCAATTCATCTTAGAAGAAGATGTCTTTAGGTCTATTGCCAGAAAAGTTGGACTCGTACCAGACGATACGCATTTTGCAAAATTCCCCAATAATGAACTTGCAACAGTCAGTATTAACCTTCTAAAAGGAAGCATTTAAAATTACAGCTCATATCTTACATCAATTCGTATTAACTGTTCTCTAAATTGTTTGACCGCAGTTACACCTTGTTTGTCGAAAATTGTTGTACCACAAAACATTTTTAAAGAGTTTTGCTTAATCTTAAATACTAAAGACATATGAAAACCAGAGGACTTATTTTAATCTTAGCCATTTTACTGTTTAGTTCGTGTATTGTAAAATCACTACAGCCATTTTATACAAAAGCGAGCATAAGCTATAACGACAAAATACTTGGCAACTGGACAGATAACAAAAAAGGAGATTGGTTTGTAGAATCGATAAAAGCAAAATTTGAAGAAGATAAAAAAGATGGGGTCAAACTGACTGAAGAAGATACACAAGCTTTTGAAGCCTACAAAGATGGTTATTATATAAACTATATTAAAAAAGATAATGAAGCAGGATTTATTGCTATGCCATTTAAAATTGACCAACAGTATTTTTTAGATTTTATCCCTATTGAGATTGAAGACGAAGAAATCAATAGTTTAGCAGCGGATCATCTTTTAAAAACACATTCTGTGGCAAAATTAGATTTCCCATCAGGTGATGCTGTTAAATTATCCTGGTTAAGTGAAGAAAAAATCACAAATCTATTAAACACTAAGAAAATGCGATTAAAACATGAGAGTATTGGACCAGAAGAAACACTTTTACTCAGTGCTACATCCAAAGAATTATATGCGTTTTTAAAGAAATACATATCTTCAGATGTAGAAGAAAAATGGAAGCAATCAGATATGTTAACTTTAGTAAAGACAAATGCAAAACCTTAGTTTAAATTCACTAGTCAAAAAAACTGATTACCACAGACCACTGCTTTTTAATGGTGTTCTGTGGTCTTTGGCACTTATAATTCTATTGTTTATTTTCTCGAAAGGAAAATCTCCAATTACCGTAGATTATATTTACACACTAACGTTTTTATCTGCTCTAGCAGTTCCCGTTTTAATAAACTTCTATATACTTATTCCTAGATTTTTAAAGCAAGAAAAATATGTATTGTACATAGTGAGCTTTACAATTAACTTATTCGTTTTTGCAATTTTAAGTGGTTGGTTATTACAACCTATATTGGATTCACTATTTTCTAATTATTTCTTTATCTCTTACCTCACCAAGTCAAGTATATTTTTGGTTTTCACTATATTTTTAATGGCATCAACTCTATTAAAATTAGCAGAAGATTGGTTTTATTTCAACACTAAAGAAAACAATATACTTCGCCTTAAAAACCAGCAAATAGAAACGCAGTTAACTGCACTGAGAGCACAAATTAATCCACATTTTTTATTTAATTCATTGAATGTTATCTATGCTTTAGCATTAGAAAAAAAGGAAGGCATTACAACAGCTATAGTACAACTTTCGGACATATTACGTTATGTTATTTACGATTCTGATACAGAACGTGTTGCTTTAAAAGATGAAATGGTTTTATTAAAAAATTATATTGCTTTTCAGAATCATCGTGTAGAAACTCCAATCGCCACGAGTATAAACATAAATGTTGAAAATGAAGATTTTAAAATTTACCCAATGCTACTTCTACCCTTATTAGAGAATAGTTATAAACATGGCATTATTGCTGGAGAAACAAACACACCAATTAAAATTAACCTTTTACAGCAAGACCATAAGTTTACCTTCAGTATTGAAAATGCAAACCTCAACACAAAGAATAGTCTCGATAACAGACATTCTGGAGTTGGTTTAGAAAATCTAAGAAATAACTTAAATTTGGTATATAAAAACCAGCATCAATTAAAAATTGAAGCATCAAAAGATCTATTTAAAGTAATACTTACAATTACTGATGAACACTACTAAATCTATATCCTGTTTAATTGTCGATGACGAATTATCGTCGCAACGTGTTCTGCAGCATTTTATAAAAGAAACGGCTATCTTAGATTTAAAGGCCACTTGCAGCAACACCGCTGAAGCATTTAAATATCTGCAACTGCATAGCCATATAGCGCTTCTGTTCTTAGATATAAATATGCCTCAAGAATCTGGATTAGATTTTTACAAATCTTTAAAAAACCCACCACAAGTTATTTTTACTACGGCCTATGCACAATACGCCGTTGATGGTTTTGAGGTAAATGCGGTAGATTATTTATTAAAACCGATAGCTTATAATCGTTTTTTGACTGCGATACACAAAGTATTAAACAACGAAAAAACCGCGCAAAGCACCGACGATTTTATTGTTTTAAAAGAAAATAAAGCATTACACAAAATCTATTTTAGCAATATACAATATATAGAGGCTTTTGGTGATTATGTAAAAGTACATACAGAAGATAAAACCATAATAACACACAGTACGTTTTCAAACCTAATAGAGAATTTACCAAAACAATTTCTGCGTATTCACAAATCGTTTAGTATTAATCTTAATAAAATGAATCATCTTTCTGGCAATAAAATTACAGTAGATACCCATACAATTCCTATAGGTCAAACCTATAAACAAACTATTTTAAAAGCCTTAAATTTGTGATATATGAAAATAGAATCTATTGTCACCATTAAAAAGGAATTAAAGCACCTGCCGAAAGAAGACCTCCTGGAATTGTGCTTACGTTTAGGAAAGTTTAAAAAAGAAAACAAAGCACTACTCACCTATTTACTTTTTGAATCGCATGATGAAGACGGTTACATTGCCAGTGTAAAATCTACTTTAGATGAGTTGTTTGAGGGCATAAATACAGATAGTTATTTCTACATGAAAAAAACAATTAGAAAGATACTAAGGCAAATACGAGTTTACAGTCGTTATTCTTTAAAAAAAACTACCGAAATTGAGCTTCTTCTCTATTACTGCGAGCGTCTTAATGAAATAAAACCATCTGTTCACAGAAACGTTACACTGAGCAATCTTTATCAAAGACAAATACTTTCTATTAAGAAAAAAATAAGCGTATTACACGAGGATTTACAATACGATTACAATTTACAACTACAAGCGCTAGAAAGATAAATACGTAATAATTGAGGTTTTTTCCTAAACTTGACATTTGTCATATAATTTGCTAACTGAATTTCAGAACTTTAAAAATATTTTAAATTCAAAGTGTTATGAGGGTTCTTAAATTAGTACCAGGTTTAGTATTACTGCTGCTCTTCAATTGTGAAGCAAGTAGGGAAGTTGTTTATGACTATAATTTAGAAACGGACTTCAATTCATACAACACCTATGTGCTTTGTATCGATGATTTTTTTGTAGAGCACTCTAACCATCCAACTATAGATAATGACGGTATCCGAAAGTATTTGGGCAACGCTATCGATACAGAAATGACAGTAATTGGTCATAAAATCAATGTTTTTAGCCCTCAATTGCAAGCAGGTTTTAGATTACTTATCAGTGAAGAAACTGCTGAATTTAAAAACTGTGAGCATTCTGCAGAATTAGAATACTGGGAAAGTTGCACCATACATCAAGAAACTTACAATGAAGAAACACTTGTCGTTTATGTCGCTGATTTTAAAACAAGTAAGGTGTTATGGCATGCTTCAATTATGTGTGACTTAAACAAATCTAAAAAGAAATTAAAGCCTTATATTAATGACTTGGTCAAAGCCTTATTTGCGACATATCCAAAAACCGAAGTCGCTAATAAAACAGTCGGTTTATAGAGCTAATATTCTACAACTATAAAGATTGCTTCTTGGCTTTGCGGCTACCTTCGTACATTTCGTATTTTACTAAGCGTGCTTCTAATTTTGCATTAAAAACTTTTATTTTTCGAGAAGGACGCAGTCCTACAAACTTCAATGCTTCAAGATTAGATGTAATTAACCAAGCATTGGTATTAGGATAACCATGCTTAAGCGTAGATCCAATATTGCCGTAGAATTCTTCAACATTTAAATTCTCTAAACGTTCTCCATATGGCGGATTAAACACCATATGTAATTTATCAGTTCCAGCCTTTTGGGTCTTAAAGAAATCTTCGTGCTGAATATGAATAAACTCATCTAAATGCGCATTCTTTACATTCTCTTTCGCTTTAGCTACCGCAGAAGGAGACTTATCATACCCCAAAATTTTATGATGAAAATCTCGTGTTTTCTTCAATAAGGATTCTTCAATTTTTTCAAACAAATCAACATCCCAATCTTCCCAACGTTCAAAAGCAAACTCCTTACGCATTAAATTAGGAGGAATGTTACAAGCAATCATTGCTGCTTCAGCCAACATAGTACCACTACCGCACATAGGATCCATAAAATCGGTTTGTCCATCCCATCCACTCATCATAATCAAACCTGCTGCTAACACTTCGTTAATTGGAGCGATATTAGTCGCTGTTTTATAACCACGTCTGTGTAACGATTCTCCAGAAGAATCTAAAGAAATTGTACAACGTTGACGGTCTATATGTACATTAATTTTTAAATCCGGAAACCGTAAATCTACATCTGGTCGTGTACCATCATTATCTCTAAATCGATCTACTATAGCATCTTTTGTCTTTAAAGCTGTGTATTGCGAATGCGTAAACACACTGTTGTGCACAGTAGCATCAACAGCAAGAGAACCTGTTGGCTTAAGATAGTTTTCCCATTTAATGTTCTTAACGTTTTTATAAAGATCATCTTCTCTGGTAACTCTGAAAGATTTTATAGGTTTTAAAATTTTAATAGCGGTTCTAATTCCTAGGTTAGCCTTGTACATAAACCCATTATCGCCAACAAAACTCACATTTCGTACACCCTTCTCCACCTCCAATGCGCCGAGTTGTGTTAGTTCTTTTGCTAATATCTCTTCAAAGCCAAAAAGCGTTTTGGCTACCATCTTAAAATTATTGTCCATGTGCTACGTAAAATAGAATGCAAATTTACACTATTTTTGTAGGATGATATCCTAAATTTTCGATAGGACCTATCATAGCTAAACATTTGTACAAAGTTATGGCAATCTCATATTTTTGAGATTCTTCGCTTTGCTCTGAATTACAGCTAAAACAATAATTAAAAAATGCCTGCCATCGCAGAAAATATATATGACTAAATCAACTAATCAATGGTATGCTTCATGGTTTGACACACCTTACTACCATATCTTATACAAAGATCGTGACTATACAGAAGCGCAATTGTTTATGGATACACTTACTAATTACCTTAATATTCCTGAAGGTGGTAAAATCTTAGATTTAGCTTGCGGAAAAGGCAGACATTCGGTCTATTTAAACACTTTAGGCTATAATGTTACTGGAGTTGATTTATCAGAACAAAGCATTGCGCATGCCAACCAATTTAAAAATGAAACATTAAAATTCAATGTTCATGATATGAGCAAACCATATCCCGAAACTTTTGATGCTGTTTTTAATCTCTTTACAAGCTTTGGTTATTTTGAAGACGACAAATGTAATCTCGAAACAATTGCATCAATTAAAGCGGAATTAAATGAATTTGGATTTGGGGTGATTGACTTTATGAATGTTAACTACGTTATTGAAAATCTTGTAACCGAAGACGTTAAAACTGTTGAAGGTATTGATTTTTACCAAAAAAGAAGCGTGCAAGATGGTTATGTGATTAAAGATATAAGTTTTAAAATCGATGGTGAAACTTATAAATTTCAAGAACGTGTAAAGGCAATTACATTGCGTGATTTTGAAGCATTATTTGAAAAAGCTGGAGTATATTTGCTGGATGTTTTTGGAGACTATAAATTACACCAATATCATTCTAAATCTTCAGAACGTTTGATTATGATTTTTAAGTAAATTAAAACATGAATAAGTACTTATTTCCAATATATGCTATACTAATCGGTGTAGTAATTGCATTTTTAACTAAAAAGCAAAAATCTATTGGCACTAAATTATTACTGTCTTTTAGTGGTGCGTTTTTATTAGCGCTTACATTATTTGACTTGTTGCCTGAAGTGTACGAACATTTAGAAGCAAAACGCACAGGACTTTTTATAATGTGTGGAATTTTACTTCAAATTATATTAGAATTTTTATCTAAAGGTGCAGAGCATGGACATGTGCATATTCACAAACAAGACACACAGTTTCCTTGGCTGCTTTTTATTAGTTTATGTATCCATAGTTTTTTAGAAGGTTTTCCAATTCATGAGCATAACGATATGGTCTATGGTGTACTGATTCATAAAATACCTATTGCAGCTTTGATAGGTGCATTTTTACTAGAATCTAGCTATACGAGACTACAAATAATAGCTTTCTTAACCATATTTGCTGCAATGACACCATTAGGGACATTTATTTCTAACACAATGCCTTTTATTTCTGATTATACAGATATAATAAACGCCTTGGTCATTGGTATTTTTCTACACATTTCTACAACAATTTTGTTTGAAACTGGTGAAGGTCATAAATTTAATTTATCGAAGTTAGTTGCGATATGTTTGGGTATTTTAATTGCTTATTTTATCTAAATGTTCTCTAAAGAAGAAAGTCGATTGCTACGACAAGAATTCTGGACCAGTTTCGGAAAATCGTTTCCCAGAAAGTGGATACTATACAATACTAAAATTAAAGGAGTCTCTTTTAAATTTCATTTGGATACTAAATCTGCTTTAATCGCCTTAGATCTAGAAGACAATCTCGAAAATCGAATCAATTGTTGGGAAAAACTCGTAGCACTCAAAAACATTCTACACAGCGACTATTTACCTGATGCCATTTACGAAGAGGAATATTATTTAGACAACGGTAAAGAAATCTCACGCATATACTTACCATTAGAACAGAAAGTATCAATACATAATAAAAACTCTTGGCGTGATGTTATGGAATTCTTTAACATCAACATGGTTTTGCTTGAAGCTTTTTTTGAAGAGTACAAAGATATTATAAAGGCTTAACTAGTGCAGTATTTAAGATGAACAAGCTTCACACTGTCCCATTAAAAGAATATCTGTAGTTTCTACTTTATGATTTTTTATAGCTGGTATTTTTACCTCTAAAGACAAACACTCAACCTTGTCACATTTGGTACACTGAAAATGCGGATGCTTATCAGAATGATTATGAGCAGAACAACCTTCGCATTTTGCATACCACTTTAATCCATCCTTTCCATTAAAAGAATGAATAATCCCATCTTGTTCTAATCTATCCAAGATACGGTAAACCGTAGTCTTATTCATTTCACCTTTTACAAGTTTAATAAGACGTACTACAGATTTAGCTTCATTTTTTTCTTCAAAAATATTTAGTACTGTACTTACAGCTTTTGTTTTTCTGACAATTCCCATGGCAACAAATTTAATGCAACTTTGTTGCAATTACAAATAATATTTTTTAGTTTCGCAACTTTGTTGCATTAATAATGCGATTTAGATGCATTAACACTGCTGTTTTATGATTCATATACAAGATGTTAGCAAGTCCTTTAAAGGAAATCTTGCTATTAAAAATTTAAATTTAAAAGTCGAAAAAGGTGAGATTTTAGGGCTTTTAGGTGCCAATGGCGCAGGAAAATCAACAACAATTAACATGTTGTTGGGATTTTTAAATCCAGATTCTGGCACTGTAAGTATCAACGACATAGACACTTCTAAAAACGCTCAAGAGGTTCGTGAGCAAATCGGTTATATTTCAGAAAACGTTAACCTTTATCCATATTTAACAGGAATAGAAAATCTAGATTATTTCTGCAAATTAGCCGGGTTAAACTATTCTAAAGAAGAATTACAGGACTTTTTAACAGCTTGTGGACTTCAAAGCGAAGCACATCATAAAAAAGTCTCTGGATATTCCAAAGGGATGCGCCAAAAAGTAGGCATTGCTATTGCCTATAGCAAAGATGCAGAGGTGTATTTACTAGATGAACCTGCCAGTGGACTAGATCCTTTGGCAAGTAATGAACTTTCCAAACTTTTAAAAAAGTTGGCTTCCGAAGGTGCCATAATTCTTATGGCTTCCCACGATATTTTCCGAGTAAGAGAGGTTTGTCATCGCATTGGCATTCTCAAAAACGGAGTCTTGGTAAAAGAACTGCATAGTAAAGATGTAAGTGCTAACGAACTAGAGAATTTGTATCTAAAATTTATGCAAAACTAATTCGACTATTATGTTACAAATCATCAAAAACGAATGGAGATTTTTAGCCCGAAGTCGTATATTTTTAGGCATTTCTTTTGCGTTTGCCTCTATTTTATTAGTATCGATATTTTTAGGGTTTTATCAAACTAAAAAACAAGAACAAACGCATAAAAATGCTAAAGACCATGTACGTCAGCAGTGGGTAAGCATTGATGAAATGAATCCGCACAGCGCTGCACATTACGGAACCTATGTTTTTAAACCTGCAAATTTATTGAGTAGTCTCGATGAAGGTGTTAACAGCGTTACAGGAAATGTGCTTCGCGTTGAAGGACACGTTCAAAATGAAATTATACATTCCGAAGCTTCACAAATGCAATCGATTTCAAGATTCGGAAAACTTAAGCCTTCTCTTCTACTACAATATATAGTTCCGCTTTTACTCATTTTCTTAGCATTTAATTCAGTGAGTAGCGAAAAACAAAGCGGAAGACTCAAATTACTTTTTCTACAAGGGGCAAAACCATTGCAGATTATTTTGTCCAAGACATTCTCTGTTTGGCTGTATGGCGTGTTGTTATTAATTTTTGTTGTAATAGTTTATGGCATTCTACATATAGACAGTATAACTACTGAAATTTTAACTAGAACAGGAATATTCTTTTTATCCTACGCCTTATACTACTTCATTATTAGTGGACTTACGGTTTTCTTTTCTGCGCGATGGCAAAATGCCACACTCGCTTTAACATCAATGCTAGGAATATGGATTATTTGGACCATTTTTCTACCCAATATTTTAATGAGTTCTTCGGAAAAATGGCATCCACTGCCTAGTAGAAATGAATTTCAATCGGCTATGAAAGAAGACCGTTCAAAAGGTTTAGATGGTCATAATCCTAAAGATAAAAGAGGCTTAGAACTAAAAGAAAAAGTACTCAAAGAATACGGAGTAGATAGCTTGTCACAACTACCCATAAATTTTGATGGTATGCGTATGCAAGCCGATGAAGAATATGGAAACAGTGTTTGGGATAAACATTTTGGCAATAACCGAAACGTATTACAGAAACAAAAACAAAGTTTTCAATTAGGTGGTATTGTTAATCCGTTTATTTCCCTTCAAAATACCAGTATGGGTTTAATGGCAAGTGACAACCTACATCATCAAGAATTTTTATTACAAGTAGAGAATTACAGACGTGTTTTCATAAAAATGCTAAACGATAAGCAAACCTATGGAGGTTCTAAAACAGGAAATTGGAGCTGGAAAGAGGACAACGCTTTTTTTAAATCTGTTCCCGATTTTGATTATAAACCCACAAAACTTTCTAAGATCATACCAAATTATCTATTAGACATAGCATTGTTAGCCTTTTGGTCAATATTGGTTATTTTACTTATTCGCTTTGGAACTAAAAAAATTGAAATCGTATGAGGCCTTTAAACATATTTTTATACGAGTGGAAGCATTTTTCTTGCAGCCCTTTTAAAATTGTGGCGGTATTACTTTTTATAGTCGCAAGTATTTATGGACTGCATAATGGTGCAGATTTATATAAAAAACAAAATAGTGAGATTGAAAGGTTAAATAAGAAGTCTGAACTTGAAAAAGAAACTATAGTGTCTTATTTCGAAAACGGTGAAAAAGGACCAAAAAATAGACCTTGGGTAGATAATACAAAACCATTTTGGGCTATTTGGAACACACCAACCCACCATTATAAAATGCCGTCACCAGCCATAGTTTATAATATAGGCCAAACGGAACAATATGGATTTTACAAGTCTATTAAAACTAATAGTAGTCCATATGATTCAGATATGGCAAAAGAAATTGCCAATCCAGAACGCATTCAGTCTGGTGCTTTAGATTTTTCGTTTGTGGTACTTTTTCTACTACCCCTCTTATTATTAGTTTTATTGTATAATATTAAAGGTTCTGAAGCTGAGCAAGGGTTTTTACCGCTCATTTTTGTACAAACCGGCTCAAAAAATTGGTGGATAATTTCAAGAACTGTGTTTTATACTATTTTAGTTGTGTTAGTTCTTCTTTGTTTATTGGCTTATGGCGCAGTTCTCACCAATATATCAATGACAGATAATGTTATTTGGAATATTTTCTTTTGGACAATTCTCTATCTTTTGCTTTGGGCAACCATCTATTTTTTAATTCTCAAATCAGGAATAAACACCGTTTCCAATACGTTACAAATGATAGGAATTTGGTTGCTCTTCGCTTTCATAATTCCTGCTGCCATACAACAGTGGATAGCTATTGAGAAGCCTACAAATTTAATGATTGCTATCATTGATGCTAAAAGAGACAAAACAGACAATATCTACGCTCAATCGGACAAAGCAATAGATGAACAACTTTTTGAGTTATTTCCAAGTTTAAAACAAACGGACATGGCAAAAGACTCTATTCGTATTAAACGTGCGCGACGAAACTCTATGGAAGCATTGATTAATATCGCTATGAAAGATGCCACTTCATCGCTAGAAAAAGACAATCAGTCTAAAAACGAGCTCATTTCAAAAACCTACTGGTTCAACCCTATTACGTTTTTTCAGAATAAACTAAACCACCTTTCTAAAACACATTATAATGATTATCAAGAGTATAGAAATGAAATTCAAGATTTGGTAAATAAGCGTACCAAAATCATGGTTTTAGATATATGGAATGACGTAAAAGTAGATCAAACAAAGTATTTAGAATACTACAAAGAATTTTCAAATGCTGAATAAACTTATTCAAAACACTGATGTTTTAGGTGCTGGAGCGAGTACGCTCTGTTTAATTCATTGTGCAGCAACACCTTTTGTATTTGTTGCTAAAGCATGTACTGCAACCTGTTGTGCAGACACACCTTTATGGTGGCAATCCGTTGATTACTTCTTTATAGTTGTATCGTTTGTAGCAATTTATTTTACTACAAAGAATACAACAGTAAATTGGGTAAAGATTGCGCTTTGGTCTGGTTGGACACTACTATTATTTGCTGTTATAAATGAAACACTACAGGTTATTTTACTATCTGAATTATTTATTTACGTTCCAGCAATTGCAATAGTCCTATTACATATTTACAATTTAAAATACTGTAAATGCGCTGATGACACATGTTGTACAAATTAACATAGAATATGGAAAAACGAATAGCTGAACATAAAGATATTATTGGTGATAATCACATTTCAACTAATGTAGAAACACCATTACGAAAAGATGCTTTTGACAAATCTGAAGAAGAGAAAATAGTCAATATTCAACACCATTTTTCTAAAATAATGGAAGAACTAGGTTTAGATTTAACGGATGATAGCCTATCTGGCACACCATACCGTGTCGCAAAAATGTATGTTCAAGAATTGTTTTATGGTTTGAACCCGATACACAAACCCAAGCTTTCCACTTTTGAAAATAAATACGACTATGGTAAGATGCTGATAGAACAAGATATTACGATTGACTCTTCTTGTGAGCATCATTTTTTACCTATAACGGGATTTGCACATGTTGCATACATGCCTCAAGAACGTGTTATTGGTTTATCTAAAATCAATCGATTAGTCAACTATTATGCACATAGGCCACAAGTGCAAGAGCGTTTATCCTTGCAAATTATGAAAGATTTACAGCGTGTATTAAAAACCGAGAGTGTCATAGTTATGATTACTGCCAAGCATCTTTGCGTTTCATCAAGAGGTATAAAAGATAAATCGAGCTTTACGACAACTATTGAATATGGTGGAGAATTTAATAAAAATGAAGTACGAAAAGAATTTCTAAGTTGTGTAAATACAATAACTATGGAATGACAATCGCATCGAACAAAACGTATCCATCCATAACAAAAACACTTGGCAAGCTGTTATGGAATTCTTTAATATAAACATGGTTTTATTCGAGGCATTCTTTGAAGAATATTGAAATATGATTAAAAAGTAACTTATAAATAATAGTAGATTCTTAATTGCATATACAGCTATTAATTCTTCAATATATTTTCATTTTATGATTCAATTTCATTGCCAAACTGGGTGTAAAACACACTTCTAAACACCATCTTAATTAACTCGTTTCAATTTGTGAGGTTATACTTAAACCTTTATCAATAAATAGTCTAAAACTGATATATATCATTATTAATACGATAGTTCATACATACTTTTATTTGTAAGTAAATAATACAGTAAATCTATTATTGAGTCTATATTTTTCCGTCAGGAATAAATTTAGACTTCGCTAGAAATCTTTAATAGCTACCTATAAAAAATGGATTTACAGTAATTTTTTTTGTGCATATGCCAATCAAATTCAACATAACGACATTGTTTCAAAAATATAAATATAAACATCATATACTATGAAAACTTCACTCGTATCAAATCTTCTATTTAAAATTCTTTTAGCATTAAGTTTACTAATAGTCATACCTCAAAACTCAAATGCTCAGATTTTAAAACGCTTAAAAAAGAAAACTGAAAAGAAAATAGAAAGTGAAATCGAAAAAAGAGCTGAAAAAAAAATTAATAAAAAAATAGATAAAGAATTAGACAAAACCGAAGATACTATTGATGGCAAAAACAAAAAAAAGACCGACAGTATAGCCAAAAAGAACAAATCTGAGAAGAATGCTAAAACTAATGAAGATGAAAAGTCACAACAACCAACTGTAGTTTGGAGTAAATTCGATTTTGTACCTGGTGACACCGTGATTTTTGAAGATTTACCGAGTATAGATGAAGAAAATGGCGAATTTCCTAGTCGTTGGGATTTAGTAAAAGGACAAGTAGAAATTGCAACTATTGATGGAGAAAATGTATTGATGTTTATCGATGGAAACCCAAAGATTATTCCTTATTTAAATAATTCTAAAGACGATTACTTACCAGAGATATTTACCATAGAATTTGATTTCTATAAACCATTTCACGGAAATAGAATATCAGTGTCTCTATCCGATACAAAAAATCAAAAAAACCCTGATAAATATTCGATGTATATGGACATAGGTTCTAATCGTGTGACTGAAAAATTAGCTGGTGTCGATGGATATATGCCTGGAATAGATCACACCAATTCTGATGATGCGCGTTGGATTCATGTTTCAATAGCGTTTACGAAAGGCAAATTAAAAGTGTATATGGATGATACACGCGTAATAAACATACCGCATTATAGTGGCAATCCATCTGGTTTAACCTTACAGGCTTATTGGGCAGAACTTACAGACGATAAAGCATTTTACTTTAAAAACGTCCGTATTGCCAAAGGCGGTGTAAAATACTATGACAGAGTACTTTCCGAAGGAAAAATCATAGTAAATGGAATTAAATTCGATGTCAATAAAGCCACATTAAAACCTGAAAGTATGGGGCCAATAAACAAAATCTGCAAGCTTATGCAAAAGCAACCAGATCTCAACTTTAGTGTAGAAGGCCATACAGATAGTGATGGTGGTGATGACTCAAATATGACGTTATCCAAATTAAGAGGAGAAGCTGTTATGACTAAATTAATTGCTGTAGGCATTTCTAAAGACCGACTAAAATTCGCAGGTTTTGGTGAGTCTAAACCCATAGACAACAACAGTACAGCAGAAGGAAAAGCCAATAACAGACGTGTGGAATTTGTAAAGTTTTAATTATGAATAAATTAATTCTCTCACTAACAGCACTATTAGTATGTGCTAATTTTTCATATGCACAGCATGAAAAAATTACAGGAAATTGGCTTGTAGAACAAATTGAATATGATGGTAAAATCGAACACCCAAACATGATTACTGAATTTACACAAGATGGAAAAATGATTATGATGGGTATTGAAGTAGCTATTTGGAACTACAATAAAAAAAATAATGAAATTGTTATGAAATCTGACTTTGACAAAGATTTTAATGGCAATGGAAAAATTATAAGCATTACCGATGAAGAGCTCATTATTAATAAGGATAAAACTAAAGTAACATACCAAAAACTAGATTTAGAAAAAATTGCAGTTGACAATCAAAACTCCGGATTTATTGGTGAGTGGGAATATGGAAATAATGACAATTCTGGTATTAAATCACTGATAATATTCAGAAACCCAGATGAATTTACAATGATTCATAAAGAAGAATACATGGAAACCACAGTAGAAGGAACTTGGATTTTTAATAAAAAAGCAAACACACTTTTAATGATTGGTTTTAGTAGAGATTTATTGCCCATAGGAAAAAACAAGGTTATTAAACGCAATACAGACTCGTTTGAGTTACAAAATCGTGATGGAATTTTTACAGCGATTAAAAAAATTAATAACAAAAAAAACGTAGAAAGCACAATAAACGTTGAACACCTCACATTTTATTATGAAGATTTCTTTACCGAAGATGGTGATGAAAAATACGCGGAGGATAGAGAGAAATTGCCATGGAATAATTGGAAGGAAATGAAGAAAGATTTACTTAATATTAATCAACTGGTCTATAGTTATGAATTTAATGACGAAGACACTAAGGTATTTAAAACCGAATTATTAACAACAGATGTCATCGCAAATATAGAAGACGAAGGCTTTACTATTGAAGATATTTTCAAAGGTTATGATAATTCAGGAAACCCAGAACAAGGCCCAAATACAGATTATAATAACCCATTATACCCATTAATAAATGATTACACCTATAGAGTCGCCGGAAATGAGCAAATCACAACACCAGCAGGCACTTTTGACTGCACTGTAATAGAGGTCTCCAATGGCTATGATATGAAAAAAAAGCTATGGATGATTAATGATAAAGTTGGTGTTTACGCCAAAATAATAGACGAAAATACATCTGAATATTCTAGTTATTACCATCTTTACGAATTACAAGAAATAATTAATAAATGATTAAATATTATAAAAAAATGGAAAAAGAGTTCACACAATCCTATAATAAAGACTTATCGACAAATTATTGAAATTTAATAATTTTAGTCGAACTTAGTACAGCAGATTGGGCATAACATTTAGTGCTTTAATTATTTGTAATGCCTAATTTGAAGCACTAAATATAAGATTAATGTGTTACGATATTAAAGCTAGTTTAGAAGGACAATTAAAACGTGCAAAACGAAAAGGCGATTTAATTGCTGTGGAGGAAATCATAGAAACCTTAATTCCCTATACCGATTTGCCTTTGCATCATGCTTCTGGCTTTAGTCATCCTGAATTGTTAATATATACAGACAGACAACCCGAATATCCTGAGGTGGCAACTTGGGGCCTGGTTCCACATTGGATAGACGATGAAGAGCAACTAAAAAAATTCTGGAATAACACTTTAAACGCCAGAGGAGAAACTATTTTTGAAAAACCTTCGTTTAGAGATGCTGCAGAACATCAGAGATGCATCATTTATCTTGACGGTTTTTATGAGCATCACCATTTTAATAAAAACACCTACCCTTTTTATATTTACAGAAAAGACAATGAGCCTTTAGCTATTGCCGGTTTATATAGTGAATGGATAAACCCAAAAACCGGAGGAACAATAAATACTTTTTCTATTGTCACCACAGAAGGGAATTCGCTATTAAAACAGATTCATAATAATCCAAAATTAAAGGGGTCTCGAATGCCTTTGATATTATCAGATGATACCGAAGAAAACTGGTTAAAACCGATTGAAAATGAAATGGATAAAGAAGCCATACAAAACTTAATTAAAAAATATCCTGAAGATATGTTGATGTGTCACACAGTAAATAAATTAAGAGGAAAAGATTATATTGGTAATGTTGAAGAAATAACCAAAGAAGTCACGTATAACACATTAGAGTTTTAATATCCTTGGCTCAAAACAACTACCAAATAAACTATACCGCTTTGGTGATATCAGAATATTTTATTTTACCCCGTTTTATTTGTAGTTTATTTAAAAGTAGGGTTTTTATTTTAATGAAAATGCTAGTTTAAGTTTAGATTTAGGATGACGCTTCAATATGGAACGATACACCGCCTAATTTTTCAATCTATTCTCGTTTAGTCGAAAATGATACAGGCAAAGCTATGGCCATACAAGCTCTAAACAGCAATGATGTAAATAATAGCATAATTCCATTAGGAGTTCATGTGAGCTCAGGAACTAATATAATATTTTCTATAGCAGAATCTAGCTTACCAAGTTCAATAGATGTCTATCTAGAAAATAGAGTGACAAACGCACCGACACTTTTAACTAGCGAAGATTATCATATTATACCAGATACTAACATTAATGACATAGAGCGTTTCTACCTGCATTTTATGGATAGATTATTAAGCCATCCTGAATTAGAATGAGATGAATTAGTAATTTATGCTAATTCAGAGCAGAAATCTATTGACATAAGTGGTCTAATTTCACATAAAACCAACTTTAACTTACAGGACTTACAGGGACGTCAATTAGCACATTCAACATTACATAACAATGAATCTCAAAGTATAAATGTTAGTAGTTTATCAACGGGTATTTACATTGTAGAATTGCATAGTATTCTAGGTACTAGAACAAAAAAAGGTATTATTAAATAAGTTTACAATCGAAGTAGTTGTCAAATTTATTGCTTTGGTTATATGCTAACCAACCTTAAATCACGTGATTAAATATCATAAAGAAATGGCAAATGGCTCCACCTAAAACAAATAAATGCCATACCACATGAAAAAATGGAATTCGTTGTATGGCATAAAATATAATTCCTACTGTATAAGATAAACCACCTGCAAACAACCACAATATTCCATTTGGCCCCATAGCTTCCGATAAGTTAGAAAAATCAAATATTATTAACCAACCCATTACTAAATATAAGAGGGTTGAAAACACTTCGTATTTTCCTGTAAAAAATAGTTTTAATACCACACCAAAAGCTGCAATTCCCCATACTACCCAAAACAATAGCCAGCCTAAACTGTCAGAAAGTAAAACTAATAAGACTGGTGTATAGGTTCCTGCAATAAGCAGATATATACTAACATGATCTACAATTCTGAAATAGTATTTGCGCTTTTCGCCCTTAACGGCATGATACAGTGTCGAGGCTAAAAATAGAATTATAATAGATATACCATAAACGATAACACTAAACAAACCCCAAGGTTTTGTGTTATCTACATAAACAATTAATAAAACTAAAGCAGCAATACCTAAAGCAGCCCCTATTCCATGTGTCCAGGCATTAAATTTTTCCTCTAATTTAGTTTGAACTCGCATTTAACTTTTTTATTTAAACTTATTTTTTTTCTTTGGCTTTGACCATTTATCGACACATGCAAAAAAATCAATATCAAACGCAGATCTTTGGCGTTGTAATTGCTCATTCTGAAATGCACGCTGTAATATATCTTCAATTAAATAATCTTCCTCTGCTGAAAGCGGATTAAACTCACGTTTTAAAGAGATATCAAATAAAGTAGCCGTATTGTTGAACCAAAAGGCTCGCCAACCACTGCGTAATTCTTTAATTAATTGAAACGTCGTCTTACCTGTTTGTCTATGAATAAGTTTTACTAAGATTTGCCCCTCCGTTTTTGTAAGTTTTTTTAATTCTGCAGAAAACTCATTTTCAATATACTTTTGAATAATCTTAGCATATCTTTTTTTATCACGTTTACGCTCTAATTGATTTAATCGCTTCTGTAAAGCTTCTAAACGTTCCGCTGCAAGCTTGGCGTAATGGTAAACTTTTAATGTTTTTCGTCGTAAAATAATATAGCGAATACGCGCTTTTCGGTCTGCAAAATTTAGGTTTGGTAATACCAAGACTTCATTCAGCTCTACCGAAGTTATTGGTATAGAATCACCTTCAATATACATATAATGCAATTGGGTAGTATCTTGCTTTACGGGATCTACTTGAGCATTAATTACAGCCGAAAAAAATAATGCTATGTATAGTATGTACTTCATCTGTTAATACTCAGCTAAAATCATTCCAAAAATTAAAATTTTAACCGTTTTCAAAATTAAGAATTAATACTACCATAAACCTTAAATTCGTATTAATATTATTATTTTTAAAGAAAAATTTAAACGAATGGCAAAAAAGCAATTACTAAATAAAAAGTCGATGGATTTTTTAGAAAAATATCTAAATAATGCATCACCAACAGGATATGAATGGGAAGGTCAAAAAATCTGGATGGATTACCTAAAACCATATGCCGATGAGTTTATAACAGACACCTATGGTTCTGCTGTGGCTGTTATCAATCCAAAGGCAAAGTTTAAAGTGGTAATAGAAGGACATGCAGATGAAATTTCGTGGTATGTTAATTACATCTCTGATAAAGGCTTGCTATATGTCGTTAGAAATGGTGGTAGTGATCATCAAATTGCACCAAGTAAAATTGTAAATATTCATACTAAAAAAGGCATTGTAAAAGGTGTTTTTGGTTGGCCAGCAATTCATACTAGAAATAGAGCTAAAGAAGAACCACCAAAACCAGATAATATTTGTATCGATATAGGTGCAAAAGACAAGAACGAAGTTGAGAAAATGGGAGTTCATGTAGGATGTGTAATCACGTATCCAGACGAATTTCATATTCTAAACAGAGACAAATTTGTTTGTAGAGCACTAGACAACCGAATGGGTGGTTTTATGATTGCTGAAGTCGCACGCTTACTGCATGAAAATAAAAAGAAGTTACCTTTTGGTTTATATGTTACCAACTCAGTACAAGAAGAAATCGGACTACGTGGAGCAGAAATGATTACGCAGACCATTAAACCAAATGTAGCCATCGTTACCGATGTAACACATGATACAACAACACCAATGATTGATCCTAAAAAACAAGGATTGGCAGAAATTGGTCATGGACCAGTAGTAGCTTATGCGCCAGCCGTACAACAAAAACTTCGAGATTTAATAACAGATACAGCCGAAGAAAAGAAGATTCCTTTTCAACGAGCAGCACTATCAAGAGCAACAGGAACGGATACAGACGCATTTGCTTATAGTAATGGCGGTGTCGCTTCTGCTCTAATCTCTTTACCGTTACGCTACATGCATACAACAGTAGAAATGGTGCATAAAGCAGATGTAGAAAATGTAATTAAGTTAATTTACGAAACCCTATTAAAAATAGAAGACGGAGAAACGTTTAGCTATTTTAAATAAAAACTCCTGACCTGTTCGATAGTAGTATTGAACAGGTCTAATTTATTATGGATGAATACCTTGATATAGTTGATGAGAAATGTCGACCCACTGGTGAAGTGGCTTTAAAATCTGAAGTACATAAACACGGTTGGTTACATAATACGATCCATGTTTGGTATTATACTGAAAAGGGGCATATATTATTACAACAACGTTCTCATAAAAAAGTCATTTATCCTTTACTTTGGGATGTTTCTGTTGCTGGACATGTTGATGCTGGTGAGGCAATAGAAGCAGCAGCATTAAGAGAAACCAAAGAAGAAATTGGATTAGAGATTCGGACAAACGATTTGAGGAGAATAGCAATTCATTATCACGAAGGCGTTTATTGTAATGGCACAATACAAGACAATGAGTTTCACCATGTTTTTATTGCTAAATTGAAAGTATCCATAGAAGATTTAATACCAGACTCTGACGAAGTTGAAGCCCTGAAACTAGTTTCTCTGGATTCATTTTCAGAATTGATATTTAATAGTGCTATGAACATGCATTTTATTGAAAGCAATAGTGAATACTACCATTTTATAGCTGGTGAAATATTTAATGAAATCAACGGATGAATTTACTCTTATTAGCGGTTGCACCAGTATTTACAATAATAATTTACATTTATTTTCAAGATAAGTACGAAAAAGAACCAAGTGGTTTACTCATATTAAATTTCTTATTTGGTGCTATCGTAAGTATTATAATAGTTACAGTGCTTTATTTAATTACGGGACGTCTAATCCCGATTACGGATGAGTTTAGTATATGGCAACAATTTGTTCAGGCATTTTTTGTCGTAGCATTAGCAGAAGAGTTCAGTAAATATGTTATTGTAAAGTACTTTGCTCAACCAAAAAAAGCATTTAACGAACCTTATGATGGCATTATATACGCTGTAATGGTTTCGATGGGTTTTGCCTGTACTGAAAATATTATGTATGTACTTCAAGGCGGTTTTGAAACAGCAATTCTAAGAGCTTTCACTGCAGTACCAGCACATGCCACATTTGGAATTTTAATGGGTTTTTATATGGGTAAAGCTAAATTTTCTAATAATAGAATAATGCTGAACATTACAGGATTATTTTTAGCTGTGCTATTTCATGGTGCTTATGATTTTTTCTTGTTTATAGGGTTTATTCCCGGTATCTCTATAGGCGCCTTTATATCCCTTATAATTGGTGTTATTTTATCTCGAAAAGCAATAAAACGCCATCAAGAGAACTCGCATTTTAAAACTTTTTCAAAATCAAAGAAATAACATGATTTATCTCATGTTTTCGACGTTATTTAATGTATAATTTTGATTTATTAAAACTACAAATATGTATAAAATTAAAGTGAATGCTTCACATCAATTTGATATATCCAAAGCAGATACTGAAGCACTAGATTGTATTGAAACTACAGACAATACATTTCACATCCTTCAGGAGAATAGTTCTGTAAGCGCAACTATTCTAAAATCAAATTTCAACCAAAAACTTTATACAATTAAAGTGAATAACAACACTTATGAGGTTAACATTAATGATGTATTAGATCAGCAAATTGAAGCTTTAGGTTTTGAAATTGGAACGTCTAAAAAAGTAAATGAAATTAAAGCACCGATGCCTGGTTTGATTTTAGAAATTAATGTTGAAGAGGGTCAGGACGTTAAAGAAGATGATGCCTTATTAATTCTTGAAGCCATGAAGATGGAAAATGTGATTAATTCACCTCGAGAAGGAGTAATAAAATCAATCAAAGTGAAACAAGGTGAAACCGTTGATAAAAATTCACTTTTAATAGAATTCGAATAGTATGAAAAAGATATTAGTAGCTAATCGAGGTGAGATTGCCATTCGTGTAATGCGCACTGCAAAAAAAATGGGTATTAAAACTGTGGCAGTTTATTCTGAAGCAGATAGAAATGCACCACATGTTATGTATGCTGACCAAGCCGTTTGTATTGGTCCAGCACCTTCAAACCAATCTTACCTTAAAGGAAATAAAATTATTGAAGTCGCAAAATCATTAAATGTCGATGGCATTCATCCAGGTTATGGTTTTTTAAGTGAAAATGCGGATTTTGCAGAATTAGCTGAGAAAAATAATATTACGTTTATAGGACCACGTTCTAAAGCGATAAAAATGATGGGAGATAAATTAGCTGCCAAAGATGCAGTTAAAGATTACAATATCCCGATGGTACCTGGTGTTGATAGAGCTGTCACAGATCCTGCAGAAGCTGTACAGATTGCAAAAGACATAGGATTTCCAATACTTATAAAAGCCGCAGCTGGTGGTGGTGGTAAAGGTATGCGCGTTGTAGAAAAAGAAAAAGACGTGGAAGAACAAATGAAACGTGCTATTAGTGAAGCAACCTCTGCGTTTGGAGATGGTTCTGTTTTCGTTGAAAAATATGTTACTTCACCTCGACACGTTGAAATTCAGGTTATGGCAGACAGTCATGGTACTATTTTACACTTCTTTGAACGCGAATGTTCTATTCAACGACGACATCAAAAAGTAGTTGAGGAAGCACCTTCTGCAGTATTAACACCAGAGTTAAGAGAAGAAATGGGACAAGCTGCTATTAACGTTGCACGATCTTGTGATTATTTAGGAGCTGGAACTGTTGAATTTCTCTTAGATGCAGATCATAATTTCTATTTCTTAGAAATGAATACCAGACTACAGGTAGAACACCCTGTATCAGAATGGATTTCGGGTGTGGATTTAGTTGAGCTTCAAATTAATGTAGCGCGAGGAGAAAAGTTAGAAATAAAACAAGAGGATTTAAAAATCAATGGGCATGCATTAGAACTTCGAGTATATGCAGAAGACCCAATGAATGATTTTTTACCAAGTGTTGGTAACTTAGAAGTATACAAATTACCTGTGGGTAAAAACATACGTGTTGATAATGGATTTGTAGAAGGTATGGATATTCCAATATATTATGACCCTATGCTATCTAAATTAATTACTTATGGAAGTACACGTGAGGAAGCTATAGAATTAATGATTAAAGCGATAGACGACTACCATATAAAAGGTGTACAAACTACATTACCTTTTGGCCGTTTTGTTTGCGAGCACGACGCCTTTAGAACTGGTAATTTTGATACGCATTTTGTAAAGAACTACTACTCGCCTAGCTTATTAGAAGATCAACATATTAAAGAAGCGGAAATTGCTGCGAAAATTGCGCTAAAACAATATTTAGCAGATCAAAAATTATTAAGATTACCTAACTAAGATATTATGAACTCTAAAATAAAAACACTCAACGAAAAAAAAGCCTTATCTCTATTAGGTGGTGGTCAAGCACGAATAGATAAACAGCACCAAAAGAAAAAGTTAACGGCAAGAGAACGTGTAGTATACTTATTAGACGAAGGCTCTTTTGAAGAAATTGGCGCATTAGTTACACATAGAACAAAAGACTTTGGTATGGCCAACCAAAAATTTTATGGTGATGGTGTGGTTACTGGTTATGGAACAGTCAATGGCAGACTTATCTATGTATTTGCACAAGATTTCACGGTATTTGGTGGGTCACTATCCGAAACTCATGCAGAAAAAATCTGTAAAATAATGGATATGGCTGTAAATGTAGGTGCGCCGATTATTGGACTTAATGATTCTGGTGGAGCTCGTATACAAGAAGGTGTTCGTTCTCTTGGTGGTTATGCAGATATTTTCTATCGAAATGTCCAAGCCTCTGGAGTAATTCCACAGATTTCTGCAATAATGGGGCCTTGTGCTGGTGGTGCAGTATATTCTCCTGCAATGACTGATTTTACAATTATGGTACAGGATACTAGTTACATGTTTGTAACAGGTCCGAATGTTGTAAAAACAGTTACTAATGAAGAAGTTACAAGTGAAGAATTAGGTGGTGCAAGTGTGCATTCAACTAAATCTGGTGTCGCTCATAAAACATCTACTAATGATATAGAATGTCTGGAGGATGTTAAAAAATTATTGAGTTATTTACCACAGAGTAATACAGAAAAAGCGGAAGACTTACATTTTGAATTTAAAGAAGAAATAAGAGACTCTTTATCTGATATAGTACCAGACAACACCAATAAACCTTATGATATGCATCAAGTCATCGAAGGCATTATTGATGAGGATTCTTTTTATGAAATTCATAAAGATTATGCAGAGAACATTATAGTAGGTTTTGCACGTCTTGGTGGTAAATCTATAGGTATCGTTGCTAACCAACCTATGTTTTTAGCTGGTGTTCTTGGTGTAAAAAGTTCAAAAAAAGGAGCACGTTTTGTAAGATTCTGTGATGCATTTAATATTCCATTATTAGTATTAGAAGATGTTCCAGGTTTCTTACCAGGAACAGATCAAGAATGGAATGGTATCATTGTAAATGGCGCAAAATTACTATATGCATTTAGTGAAGCTACAGTTCCAAGAGTAACTGTAATTACCAGAAAAGCTTATGGAGGCGCATACGATGTAATGAATTCTAAACACATTGGCGCAGATATGAATTTTGCATGGCCTAATGCAGAAATTGCTGTAATGGGAGCAAAAGGAGCTGCGGAAATAATCTTTAAACGAGAAATAGTTTCTGCTGAAGACCCTGAGGCTAAATGGAAAGAAAAAGAAGCAGAATATGCAGAGCTTTTCGCTAATCCATACAGTGCGGCAGAACGTGGTTTTGTAGATGAAGTTATTCTACCTAAAAACACAAGAAGAAAACTAATAAAAGCGTTTACAATGCTTGAGAATAAAGAAGTGAATAAACCAAAGCGTAAGCACGGAAATATTCCTCTTTAATTGTTTACAATTATATTTTACAATTAAACCTGTTCAGTTTAAAACTGAACAGGTTTTTTTATCAATGAACCTTATTATTAGAACTAATAACCTTTACTTAAACATAATTTTTAAATTACTTTTGCGCAATGCAAAACCAACAACGCTCGCAATCGGAATTTGTGGTCTTAATGGCTGCACTAATGGCTATTGTTGCAATATCAATTGATGCAGTATTGCCTGCATTACCAACAATTGGAAATTATTTAAGTAGCGTTAGCGATGTAGAAAATCAAAAACTTATAACCACAATTTTTTTAGGTCTTGGTGTAGGTCAACTTATTTTTGGACCACTATCAGATAGCTTTGGACGTAAACCCATGGTTTATATTGGTTTTATTGTTTTTGTTATTGCTTCTATAATTTGTATTACTACAAAAAGTTTTGAAATGATGCTTTTTGGTCGCGTGCTGCAAGGTATAGGATTATCTTCACCAAGAACAATGTGTATTGCCATAGTTAGAGATACGTATAGTGGAGATCATATGGCAAAAATTCTTTCTATTGTAGTAATGACCTTTATTTTAGTTCCTGTAATTGCTCCAATGTTAGGGCAATTCTTGTTAATACAATTTGGATGGAAATCTATATTTACTGTAAATCTAGCCTTCGGATTTTTTGTCCTTCTATGGTTTTGGAGACGACAACCAGAAACCCTTCATGAAGAACATAAAAAGACATTTCGTTTATCTATTTTTAAATCAGGCACAATAGCATTTTTCAAAATAAAATCTGCCGTAATATATACTTTGTTATCTGGTTTCGTTACAGGTTCTTTTATGGTATACTTGAGCACATCTCAATACATTTTTCAGCAACAGTATAATTTAGACGAATACTTCCCCTACATATTTGCAAGTTTAGCTATCGTTATTGGCTTAGCTACTTATTTTAACAGTGTATTAGTTATGCGATTTGGAATGAAAAATTTAGTGAATTTAGCTTTAATTTCATTTGTAGCAATATCATTTTTATACGTAGTGCTTTATTGGTCTGGACAAAATCCGAGTATTGAAATACTCCTACTGTTTTTATCGCTTCAATTTGCCAGTGTAGCCTTTTTATTTGGAAATCTTAGAGCTTTAGCCATGGAACCTATGGGACATATTGCCGGTATTGGATCTGCTCTTAATGGGTTTATATCAACGGTAATGGCAGTGCCAATTGCAAACTATATAGGTAGTTTTGTGAAAGATTCCGTAACCCCTTTATTTATTGGTTTCTTGGTATGCGGACTACTATCAATGGTATTGTTCTATAGTAATATTGCTAAATTCAAAGCAATTTTTATTAAAAATTCTTAATCAACAAAACTGACTGCGATGGGTTACTGCGATGAGCTTAATCTTTTTTTAAGCAAAACTAAAGTTCGTTCGAAATACTTAAAAATAATCGGAAGGGGATCTTTAATTAAGTAAGTTAATGGTGTTTGATTCTTGATAAAACTAAAGTTGAGCAATAGAGCCGGTCGTTGTCTAACTTTTTTAAAGCTGCCTTTTAAGTTAAAATAACTTAAGGTTTTATAATTATCCTCATACTGATCATTTCCTAAAGAGTCCATAATGTAAAGCTCAGCAAAATTTACTCCAGCCATACAAGAGGCATCTAGTGATCCCCAAAACCTACCATTTATCTCGATAATTTTAAAAGTATTAGTTTTTGAATCATACCTTAAATCTATATGAGCTAAACCAGACCAATTCAGAGTTTTTATAAAATCCCTTACGGTATTTATCAAATTTTCATCTTCTAAAAATTGTAAACCAATAGGAGATGAAAATTTTCTATTTTCAAACATTATTCCTTTTTGAATTGTGTATACTTTCACAACTCCATCTTTGCAGAGTACGCTACAATCAATATCGTAACCTTCTATAAATTCTTGAAGTACATAAGTAGTGTCCTTTGCTTTATTTTGAATAAAAGTATTGAAATCTTGAACCTTTTTAAACACATAAATTCCTTGTCCGTCACATCCGCACGCGGGCTTAATGATTACTGGAAACTTTACTTCGTCTAAATTAGGAAACTGGTTTTTAGGATTTAAGACAATAGTATTTGGATGCGAAATATCATGTTTTTTACAATGCGCCGCTAGGTAAGATTTATCTATAGCATTAATGTAGTTTGCCTTATCTGCCAAATAGACAAGTTTATTTGGGCATGAAATTAAATGCTTATTATTTATAACTGTCTTAATTCCTTCTTCACCAATAGGTAAAATTAAATCTATTTGATTATCAAGAGTATAGCTATTAATATTTTCTATCAAATCTGTATCTGTTTCAATACTAATTTGTAAAAAGCGTTTTATATATCTCGAAAAACGCATGGGTTTTCCTTTTACTTTTGATAGAACATGAATCTCAAAATCACTAGCTTTAGAAAGGGTAAAGATCACTTGGTATAACAAGTTCTCTTCACCATCAGGTATTAAAATCTTATATTTTTTCATATTATGGTCATATCGCAGTAATCTAAATAAAAAAACAATATCTATTAAAATATTATGGTCAATGTAAAAAATATTCGATTATTATTACAAATAATAAACTAACTGATACAACAGTGCGTATTAAACATCTGGGATTAAAAATATCCTTTTTCTCATTGCATATTACGCGTTCAAAATAAATGCTTTAGTCCCTTTAATATATCAAACAATAAGGGTAATCACAACCACCACAAAATATAAGCGATACGTGTAATTGATTCGTTAAATCAAATGTATTTTAAATCTCGATGTATTCAAACAATTATCTCGACAAAAGTTTATATTCCATGTTAAAAACACAAAATCGAAACAGTTCTTCAAGGCTTTAAACCATATAAAACCAAATAACTAAAAAATTTCTAAGCTTCCTTTACCTTCTCGAATAACGACTGGTTCGTCTTCAGACAAATCAATAATGGTTGATGGTTGGTTATCACCATAGCCACCATCAATAACCAAGTCGACTAAGTGATCCCATTTTTCGTAGATTAATTCAGGATCTGTAGTATATTCTATGACTTCATCGTCATCACGAATTGAAGTTGACACAATAGGATTTCCTAATGCAGCAACTAATGCCAAGGCAATGGAATTATCTGGTACTCTAATACCGACTGTTTTACGTTTTTTAAAAGGATTTGGCAGTGTTTTTGCTCCCGGTAAAATAAAAGTATAAGGACCAGGAAGTGCGCGCTTTAAAATTTTAAATACTGTCGTATCTATTTGCTTTACATAATCACTAAGATTACTCAAATCTTGGCAAACAAACGAAAAATTGGATTTTTCTAGTTTTACTCCTTTAATTCTAGCAATTCGTTCTAAAGCCTTTATATTAGTAATATCACAGCCTAAACCATAAACAGTATCTGTAGGATAAATAACTAATCCACCTCGTTTTAACACATTAATAATTTTCTGAATAGCCTTTGGATTAGGATTTTCAGGATATATCTTTATAAATTCTGCCATAGTTTGTAGTTATATCTACGATCACAAAAACCTACTCTTTTTAATAAGAAAGTTTTAATATTATTTTCTTAAAATTTGAAGTTTAGCAAATCTCAATAGTAATTTTTTGGATCCACCTTTTTGGAATTGAATTTCTGCTTTGGCATCAGCACCAGCGCCTTCAATCTTAATCACTTCGCCTCTACCAAAACGTTGATGATTCACAATATTCCCCACTGCCAGTTTGCTCTCAAATACTTCTGCATTTTCATCAGATTTAGTTAAAGGCTTCATTTTCTTAGGAGTACTAATTTTAAAGTTTTCAGGCTTAGCTTTTGATTTCTTTGCTGGCATTTTTGCTGTTTTAGGTTTTGCAAATCTTATTCTGTTAGGCTCAATATCTCCAAATATTGATTCGTCTAACATAGGGTTAAAACGTTGTTCTTTCAAAGGAGTTACGATATCTACAAACTCATCATCTATTTCTTCAATAAATCGACTAGGCTCTGCATCTATCAATTTTCCCCAGCGATAACGAGACAATGTATACGTTAAATAAGCTTGTTTTTCGGCTCGAGTCAAAGCTACATAAAATAATCGACGTTCTTCTTCAAGCTCGCTTCTGGTATTCATACTCATAGCACTTGGAAATAAATCTTCTTCCATACCAACGATAAAAACATGCCCAAACTCTAAACCTTTAGCCAAGTGTATGGTCATAAGAGCGACGTGGTCAGGATCACCTTTATCCGCATCTAAATCTGTAGCTAAAGCGACATCTTCCAAAAATTCAGCTAAAGAATCACCGGCATCAGCCAATTCTATCTGGCCTTCAACAAAATCTTTAATTCCGTTTAATAATTCCTGAACATTATCTATTCGAGTTATACCCTCTGGTGTCCCATCCTTATTAAGCTCTCTGATTAATCCACTCGTTTTGGTAACATGTTCTGCCAAATCAAATGCATTTGCCGTCTTATTCATTACTTGGTAACTCTCAATGAGCGTTACAAAATCCTTTAACTTATTTTTTGTTCCGTTATTAATGTTGATATTAATGTTATCAATATCTTTTAAGACTTCAAAAATCGTTTTACCATAACCATTAGCCGCTACAATTAACCTATCTAATGTCGTCTGTCCTATGCCTCTTGCTGGATAATTAATAACACGTTTAAGCGCTTCTTCATCTGCCGGATTTAATATTAAGCGTAAATAACCGGTTACATCTTTAATCTCTTTGCGTTGATAAAACGACAATCCGCCATATATCCGATACGGAATATCTCGTTTGCGCAAGGCATCTTCAATTGCTCTTGATTGAGCATTAGTACGATACAGCACTGCAAAATCGCTGTTATGCAATTGATTATTCATTTTGGTTTCCCAGATGGTACTGGCCACATAACGACCTTCATCACCATCCGTTAAAGAACGATGTACCTTTACTTTTTCACCAATATCATTTGCTGTCCAAACAATTTTATCAAGCTTGGTTTTATTATGCTCAATGACTGAATTTGCCGCACCAACAATATTTTTTGTTGATCGATAATTCTGCTCTAAACGATACGTTTTAACACCATCATAATCCTTCTGAAAATTTAAGATGTTATTAATATTCGCACCTCGAAACGCATAGATACTTTGCGCATCATCACCTACAACACATATATTTTGAAAACGGTCTGCTAAAGCCCTAACAATTAAATATTGTGAATGATTGGTATCTTGATACTCATCTACTAAAATATATCTAAATCTGTTTTGGTACTGTGCCAAAACATTTGGAAATCGTGTTAATAGTTCGTTAGTTCTTAACAATAAATCATCAAAATCCATTGCACCTGCCTTAAAACAGCGGTCTACATATTCTTTATAAATATCCCCCATTCTTGGTCGCCTTGCCATAGCATCAGCTTCCATTAATTCAGGGTTTCTAAAGTATGCTTTTACAGTAATAAGACTATTTTTATACGATGAAATTCGACTATAAATCTGTTTCGTCTTATAGATATCCTTATCCAGTCCCATTTCTTTTATAATAGAACCTAGAAGTTTCTGAGAATCTTGAGTATCATAAATTGTGAAATTACTTGGAAAACCTAGATGATGTCCTTCAAAGCGTAAAATTTTAGCAAAAACAGAGTGAAATGTTCCCATCCACAAATTTTTTGCTTCACCATCGCCAACGATATCGGCTATTCTACCTTTCATTTCTTTAGCAGCCTTGTTAGTAAAGGTTAATGCCAAAATATTAAAGGCATCCACACCTTGACTCATTAGATATGCAATACGAAACGTTAGCACACGCGTCTTGCCAGAACCTGCCCCTGCGATTATTATCATCGGACCGTCCTTTTGTAACGTAGGTTCTAATTGAGCACTATTGAGCTGACTGAGATACTTTTCCAAATACTTTTTTTTTCGAACTGTGAAATTAAGAATTGTCTAAGTTTTTTCCATGTAGAAATTACATAAATTATAAACAATGTATTACTACCTATGGTTTTATCAAATTTCAATATATTAGTACAAATTTATTTATCATGAAATCACTAACCGCACTTCTCTTTTTTATTTGTTCACTTTCGTTAGCTCAAAACACAATAGAACAAGACATTACCAATATTGAAAACAAATTAATTGAATGGCGGCATCATTTTCATAAAAACCCAGAACTCTCTAATCAAGAATTTAAAACAGCAGAAAAGATTGCACAACATTTAAAATCTATAGGTCTAGAGGTTGAAACTGGTATAGCAAAAACAGGTGTTGTAGCATTGTTAAAAGGAGACAAGCCAGGAAAAGTGGTAGCTTTAAGAGCAGATATTGATGCCTTACCTGTGACAGAACGAAATGATTTACCATATAAGTCTGAAGTAAGAACAACGTTTTTAAATACAGAAACTGGAGTCATGCACGCTTGTGGACATGACACTCACATATCAATTTTAATGGCAACTGCCGAAGTTTTATCTCAGCATAAGGACAAAATTAACGGTACAGTCAAGTTTATTTTTCAACCAGCTGAAGAAGGACCTCCTCCAGGTGAAGAAGGTGGAGCTAAACTTATGATTAAAGAAGGTGTATTAGAAAATCCAAAGGTAGATGCCATTTTTGGATTACACATTAATTCTGAAACTCAATTAGGTACTATAGAATACAAAACGGGTGGAATAATGGCTTCAGTAGAACGCTTCGTAATAGATGTACAAGGAAAACAAACTCATGGCTCACAACCTTGGTCTGGCGTCGATCCTATAATGATATCAGCAAAAATCATTGATGGTTTACAAACTATTATCAGTAGAGAATCTAAACTAACTAATGAAGCGGCTGTGATAACAGTTGGAAAAATAACAGCTGGCACAAGATTTAATATCATTCCTGAATCTGCAGAAATGATTGGTACAGTAAGAACATTAGATCCAAAAATGAGAGCTCATATTGAAAAGCGAATGAAAGAAATGGTTGAAACCATTGCAAAAGCTTATGGTGGACAAGCGACTATTTCTTTTCAAAATAATACATCAATTACGTTTAATGACCCCGAACTAACAGAACAAATATTACCATCGCTTCAAAAAGTAGCTGGAGAAACTAACGTATTAATTATGAAGGCGACTACAGGCGGAGAAGACTTCTCTTATTTTCAGGAAATTGTTCCGGGAGTCTATTTTTTCTTAGGTGGAATGACACCTGGTAATACTGAAGTTTTCCCTCACCATACACCAGACTTTAAAATTGATGATAGAAGCATGCTTCTGGGAGTTAAAGCATTTACTCAAGTCACTTTAGATTATTTAAACAATTAATGTTATGGATTCTATATTAGCATTTTCAGGCTCTAAATCTTGGTGGCTTTGGATAATAATTGTCATGGTTTTAATGGCTTTAAGAGACATAATTCAAAGAAAACATACTATAAGTTATAATTTTCCTGTGATTGGTCACATTAGATACTTCATGGAAAGTTTTGGAACTGATAGGTATACACATCAGCATGTATTTATTAATACTGTGATAGTTCTATTTATAACTGAAGTACCTTTTAAATCTATGCTGAAATTAAAAGATTGCGAGTATCTTGGCGGATCATTAAAATAAACGAGAAAAACATAACTTAAATGGATATTGATAACATTGTTGAAATACTTTTTAACTTACTACCAGCATTAATAGTTGGTGCAATTGCCTATTATTTTTTTAAAGAGCATATTGAAAATGAAGCCGGAAGAAGACGTTTTTTATTGCAAAAAGATATGCAGAAGGAGACATTTCCTTTACGCCTGCAAGCTTATGAACGCATGGCGTTATTCCTCGAACGCATAGCACCTTCAAAACTACTAACAAGAACCATTCCAACTTCCTCAAATAAAGATGATTACGAAACTTTACTTGTAGCGACAATTCAACAGGAATTTGAACATAATTTATCGCAACAAATATATGTTAGTGACGAGTGTTGGAATATAATATTAGCTGCAAAAAACGCTACGATTCAATTAATTAGAAAAGCTAATTTGCTCGAAAAAACAGATACCGCGAATAAGCTTAGAGAAGTTATACTAACAGAATTAATGGACAAACAAGCTCCTAGCAGTGCTGCACTATCTTATATAAAGCAAGAAGTTGGAGAAATGTGGTAGAAAAAGCTATAACTTTCGAATAAAAAATTATTCCTTAACTGAATGTTTTTGTTCCGCATGCTCGTAACCTTGTTGCCACCAATTTTGCATTAATCGCTTACTGAAAATCAAAGAGTTTTCTGTTAAGGATGTTGGTGTGTAATACAAATTAAGCTTTACATTTCTGTTTTTAGCAGCTAACTTACCAATAACAATATCATTACGCTCTACCTGATTCAACAGGTGCCCAAACAGACTTATCATCAGCGAAAATGGATTCTTTCCAAGCACTTTTTGTTTCCCCATAGTCTCTGCTTCTAATACAATAGCATCAACCTCAGTAGCACCTCTTAAAATAGCTTCTCTAATAGGAATTACACTACCTAAACCACCATCCGCATACTCATAGCCATTAACCTTTGCTAAAGACATAAAAGGTATATAATTACAAGAAATCCAAATCCAATTACAAAACTCTTCATAACTACAATCGGCAACCGACTTATACTCCACCCTATTCATTGAAAGGTTTGAAACCGTCACAACAACATCGTGTTTTTCTTGTTTAATTTTTTGAAACTCGGCTAAAGTGAAGTTTCTTCTAATATTTCGCTTTAACGCTTTGCTTTCACCAAAGGTGCGTTTCATTTTTATAAACTGCCATAACGAGTTAATAAAATCAATAGATACATACTCTCTATCCCCTCTTTTTCGTTGAACAAAAGGGCTTATACTAAAAATATCCTGCTGCTGAACATTGGTGAATATTTCGTGTAATTTTGGAATATTATTAACAGCTAAATGCGGCACAAGAAGACTCCCGGTAGAAGTTCCTAAAAACATATCGTACTTTCGTTTTTCACGTTCCATAAGATATTGTGCTACTCCACCTGCAAAGGCTCCTTTACTTCCACCACCTGATATTACTAAAGCTCGCATTAATTTTTATTTTGTTGTAATTTCTCAAAGTATTGTTTAGCAAATTTAACTAATTTCCAGTTGTGATGCGATTTTGCTGTCTCTAAATTAGCTTTACAATCCGCATTACATGCTTTTATTAAACTTAAATATTGAAATGCATTAATTCTTAAATCAGCATTATAAGTTTCACTCGTGTAACTCACCAATTCATTATACAATTCTTGCTTATTATCTGCTTCGTAAAATGGGGTATTTAGATTTAAGACAATCCATAGTAATCTTACATTTTTATCACTAAAGCCAACAACATCTCTAGTTTTAAATAGATATTCAGATCGCTTATCAGGAAAACTAGTCCATAGGTTATACAGAGCACTTTCTATGGTGAGGTAAGATTTATCATCAAGTAGCGATTCGTAGTCTTCTTTTAAATGTTTTGGGATTTTAGTCACATATTTTGAAATGGCCTGACGCACTTTTAAACTATTTTTAAATGTTTCTTTAGTAACTAATTCTGGTACTTGAGAAATCACCTTCACCTTAGCATCATCAGAAACGTAGTATTTAAGGTACTCATCGCATTTAGATGATTTTGCCTGACAATCCACCATCAAATACTCATTAACATATGTAGATTGTTGTTTTAGCAAATCAAATGCAATATCAACAGGAAATTCTATTTGCTTCATCCATAAATTAACAAAACCAGACAAAGACTTTCCATACAAACGTTCTACTTCTTTAATAAAATCAGGTGTTTCAACATTTCTAAATTGGAACTTCTCGAGATATCTTATTACAGCCTGTTTAAACAATTTATCTCCAACCTTACTTCGCAAAGCATGCAAAACCCAAGCACCTCGCTGATAAAACGTTAAACTGCTCGATTTTGGATCTAAAAGCGATGTGCCACTACCAGCAATATCTTGCCGACCCAATTCTACTGCAGCTTCATATAGCTTAAAATTATAATAATCATCACCGAATATATCGCGTTCTGCCAAAAGCGCATAATAAGTGGCGAAACCTTCTTGTAACCAATGATGCTCACCAGATTTGGCCGTTACCAAATCACCAAACCATTGATGCGCCAGCTCGTGTGCATTTACGTTTACATAATTCTTATCATTAAAACCAATCGAATCGACCACAAACGCATCCGAAAAAATAGTTAAACTAGTATTTTCCATTCCAGCGTAAAGAAAATCATGGACAGGAACCTGCTTATAGTTTTGCCAAGGATAAGCAAAACCTATTTCTTCTTCTAAAAAATCGAACATTTGCTTAGCGTAGCGATAGGTTGACTCTACTTTTAAGGAATCTTCTGGATAATAATAATATTCTAATGGAATTCCACTTATGGACGTTTCTGTTTTTTTATCATATTTACCAACAGTCACAGCTACCAAATAACTAGACATTGGATACTTCATATCATATCCCCAAAGCACATTACCCGCAATATCTTCTTTAGATTTTAACAACCCATTTGAAACAACCGCATAATCTCTTGGGCCTAGAAACTTTAAATCGAATTCTATCTTATCTTTTGTATCATCAATACTTGGCAACCAATTACTAGTATACTTTCCCTGTCCTTGAGTCCATATCTGATTTCTTCCTTCGTTCTCCCAACCCACAAAGTACATCGCTTTTTTTGGTGCATTAAAAAAGATAAAACTTAGCTTGTGTACCTCACCTTTTTCAAAATCGTTATAAATGACTAGTTTTTTTCCATCGTTTTTAAACTTCGCAGCCCTATTATTAACAGCCACCTGCTTAAATTTCATATTTACAGCATCTAAGTAAATAGAATCTGTGTCTTTTAGAATTTCAAAATCTATTTCGTAGGTGTTGTAAATAGTGCTATCTACAACCATAGGATTAAATACAATTAGAGCTTCCACTCTTTTAAAATCAACAATATCTTGTTGCTGAGCAAAGGAAAAGCCAGCAAACAAAAGGTAAAAAACAACAAAATATTTCTTCATAAACATATACTACACAAGTATAACGCCAAATTACAATTTTTTATATCCTACTTAAAACGTACCAATAAAAAAAGCACGCAAATTGCGTACTTTTCAGTATATGATTATTCTATTTAATCAATAACTACCGGTTTAGTTATTGGAGTATTACTTTTTACAATAACAAAAGTAGACGTTGCATAAAACGCATTACCATTTAAGCCATCACTAACCCAATCTTCATAATCATACTCAAAACTAAATGTACTACCAGCCATTGCAATTCCAAAATTATTAATTCTAACAGGAACAACCATACCTGGACACCATCCTGCTCTATCTGGCTGCCAGTTACCTGGATTTTGATTATTTACAGGGTTAGACGCACAACCAAGTGGTTCCAAATTATGCTGAAAAGCTGTAGCATCATCAATTAATATATCGTGCGTTCTATAACACCATTCGGCACAAGGTCTACCATCCAAATCATTTGGCGAAGCATGTCCCCAACCTGAGATTATTGATCTTAAGTGTATGCTTTCTGAATTTGCCGGGATTGTAATAGTTCTATCTAAATCAAAACCATGATCCACTCCATAAGGAACACCTGAACTCGACCAATCATCATAGGCTAAAACTCTGGAAACAGCATAGTATGGAAAATCTGGAGTGCCTTCTATATAATCAAAATCTACAGATACTTCATATCCATTTGAGTTCCAACATTCGGTTCTAATTCTTAACTCTGTTGAGCCTGTCAGCAAAGATTTAAAATCTGTGACATCAAACTCAAAACCTCTGTCTAATTGACTATTATCATTCCAATAAGGTGTTATATAACGCCCTAACTCATACATTTCACCAGAATCAGGGTCTTTAACTTTTATATTAGCATACACATCCCATTCATCACAGCCTGCTGCAGGACATCTTAACTTAACATACATTTTAATAGTTTCGATATTAGTTAAATCATCGTGCAGATTGAATGTCTGTGCAGACGATTGATTAAATCCATTTCCAAATGCCAAACGCTCAGAACTAAATGTTACATAGTTAAAGGCAACTGGTAAGCCTTCGCCTGACAAAGCAACTTCTATATTCTCTACCTCTGCATTTTCTATATTTAACACACCTGATGCATCACCTATTGTGGTTGGAGAAAACCTAAGATATAACGTAGTATTGCCATTTGCATTATCAGCAGATATTTGAAGCGAAGAACTGTACGACACGTCATCAAATGACATCTCAAAACCCTCTGTAACCGTTAAATTTATTGACGTTTCTAGATTATCACCTGTAACAAGAAGCGAACTAGAATCCGAAACATTATTGACCGAAGTATCAACAAAATTAAAATTCTGAATATTAACTTCTATTGCAGGTGCTGTACTCAATCCTACTCCATATAGGTTAATTGTTTTAGTTGTAGCTGAATTGCTTTCAAACATTAAACTTCCATTGACATTTCCTATGGCATTTGCAGAAGGTGAAAACTTAACATAAATAGTTTGATTTGCTCCATTGGCGTCATTCTGGCTAATCGTTAGTGTATTAGAAAAATTGACATTGTTTGCAGAAATCAAAAAATTAGTTGTTGCGGTAACTATTACATTAGAAACTAAGTTATCTCCTCTAACTTGAACGCTTTGAGCTGAAGAACTACTGAGAACATCGACTTCTCCAAAAGGGTTAATTGCTCCTGTAATTATAATACTAGAAGTGTCTTCACCTCCATTTGAGCTATCGTCACTACTGCAATTTACTATTAATAAAATGCAAAATAAAGCGAATGAAAAGGCAATGTTTTTCTTAAAATCTATTGAGTTCATAAGGAATACTAATTAATTTGTCTAAGATATTGATTTAATGCGATTATCATTTAAAAAAACCAATTATCAACAGTTCGAACAAATAAAGCAATCAAATTTGAACCGATGTATGTTAACTTACAAACTCCTCTCGATAATCTCAAAGGAGCTTGCAACAACCAATTTTTTCTGAGATTAGTTAATTAAAACCTCCTCTACATACTCTATGTTGTATAAAACTAAATTTTCAAACTGATATATATCATTTCGACACACCGTTAATATGAATAAATTTGTACATTTATAGAGCAGATTTATAATATAACCTATGAATACAACACCATTTGAAATTGGATATTATTATGAGAATGAACTAAAATCATTTGGTTTTGAGTCTATTGGTACAAATGTTAAAATTGCAAAAAATTGTTTAATTGTAGGCATGCCAAATATCTCTATTGGCAATAATGTAATTATTGACTCTTTCTGCTCTATTATAGCACCTAACAGTGGTTATTTAAAAATTGGATCATTTGTACATGTTGCTTCATTTTGTCATTTACTCGCATCTGAAGGCATAGAGCTAAAAGATTTTAGCGGATTATCTCAAGGTGTAAAAATATATAGTAAAACAGATGACTATTCCGGTGACTCCTTAACTAACCCAACTATACCCAATTTGTATAAATCCCTGAAAAAGGGAAAAGTAATAATTAATGAGCATGTAATAATTGGTGCAGGAAGTGTTATTCTTCCAAATGTGGAAATTGGAGAAGGAGTATCAATTGGCGCACTATCCCTTGTTAATTCAAATCTTAAATCCTGGACCTTATATATTGGAAATCCTTTGAAAAAGCTTTCAAAAAAATCTCGTCGTCTTTTAAAGATGAAAAACAAACTATTAATGAAATAATACTTTTTTAATGCTAAAAAAATCGATTTACCCATAATTCAAGAACAAACTTTAGTGTGTTTTTTAAATATTTTTTCTGGAAATTACTTTAACGCTTTAATGAGTTAATTCGTTTTAAATAGCCACTAAAAATTGATAGTAAATAATGTTATAGCACCTTAAATAAGGCACTGAATTTAAAAACCAAACAACATGAACAACCCAACAATACAGAAAGAAACAGACACAAAAGGCAAGATAAAAAATTATATTCTTGAGTCGACTTTTGATGATGTACAAAAAATAACAAACGACACTCTTATTTTTGAAGAAGGCATACTTGACTCAATGGGTTTGCTGTTTCTGATTGAATTCTTAAATGAAGAATTCAATATAGAAACCAATGATGAAGAGCTGGTTGCAGAAAATTTTAAATCCATCAATAATATAATGGCTTTTGTAAAAAATAAGATGTAATTCTTTATCCCAAAAACATGTGTGGTATTTCTGGCTTTTTTCATTATAACTCAAGCACAGAGAATAAAACTAACACTTTAAGGCAAATGCTAACTAGAATTAAGCATCGAGGTCCTGATGAAAGTGGAATTTATTTATCTGATGATATTGGGCTTGGTAGCGTACGCTTAAGTATTATTGATTTAGACACCGGAACAATGCCATTATCTAATTCTGATGATTCGATATGGATTGTGTTTAACGGTGAGATATTCAATTACATTGAACTTAGAGAAGAACTGTTAGCAAAAAATTACACATTTAAAACCAATAGTGATACCGAAGTCATTATTCATTTATATCAAGAATATGGCCCAGCGTTTCTTAATCAACTCAACGGTCAATTCGCTATTGCAATTTGGGATAAAAACAAGCAAGAATTATTCTTAGCTAGGGATAGAGTCGGTATCAGACCATTATTTTATGCTACTGTTGGTGATTCTTTTGTTTTTGCTTCAGAAATTAAATCACTTTTAGAATTTCCTGGTTATAAACCAAAACTATCAGCAAAAGCATTATCTGAATTTTTCACATTCTGGACATCTTTATCATCAAACACAGCTTTCAAAGGCGTTTACGAATTGCCACCAGGAAGCTATATGACGATCAATAAAGCATCTAAAACCATAAAAAGCTATTGGGATATACCAATAACAAAACCTAACGATTATACATTCAATACTGTTGAAGATGCTGCAAAAGAATTTGAAACTATTTTTACAGATGCTATCAAATTAAGATTGCGTGCAGACGTGCAAGTAGCAGCATATTTAAGCGGAGGATTAGATTCAAGTATTACTACATCATTTATAAAAAAAATAACACCAGAACGGCTTCGGACATTTTCAATAGGATTTACCGAAAAAGATTTTGACGAATCATCTTATCAAAATATAGCAAGAGATTATTTTGAGACAGAGCATTCAAGTGTTACGTGCCGTCCGAAAGATATATCAGAGAATTTTAAAAAAGTCGTTTGGCATTCAGAAGCACCTTTGTTACGAACATCACCAGCACCTATGAGCATCTTGGCTAAAAGTGTTCGAAATCATAACATAAAAGTAGTCATAACAGGAGAAGGAGCAGACGAACTATTTGGTGGTTATAACATCTTCAAAGAAACCAAGATTAAACACTTTTGGGCAAAAGATCCGAAGTCTAAATTTCGTCCACTATTGCTCAAAAAACTGTATCCATACATTCCACAAATCAGTAAAGCAAATAGCAACATATTAAAAATGTTTTTTGGTTATAAACTCAATGAAACATCATCGCCAATTTATTCGCATTTATTAAGATGGAACAACACATCTAGAATAAATAATTATTTATCAAAAGAATATAAAGAATCTATTAATGGTTATCACGCAATTTCTAAAATCGAAGAGCAATTAGGCAACAAACTTGAAGGCTGTGACCATCTTACAAAGGCACAATGGATTGAGCTTAAATTGTTTATGTCTAAATATTTATTGTCCTCACAAGGAGATAGAATGGCAATGGCAAATTCAGTTGAAGGACGCTATCCTTTTTTAGACCATAGAGTGATAGAATTTTGCATGAAGCTGAATCCAGATTTAAAACTTAATGGACTGAACGAAAAGTATCTTTTAAAGAGAATGATGAAAGGTAGATTGCCAGGTACAATTATAAATAGATCAAAGCAAGCGTACAGAGCACCAATAAGAAGTACTTTTTTTTCAGAAAAAATGCCAGACTATTTAACGGACATGTTATCCGAAGAAAGGCTTATAGAATTTGGAATTTTCAATCTAGAATTTGTAAATCAACTTAAAAAGAAAATGGAGCTTAACAAACAAGTATCCGAAATTGACAATATGGCTTTTACAGCAATTTTATCAACTCAAATACTGTATGATTTATTTATCAAACAATCAATACCAAAATTGAAAGAAAACGAACTTGTGACACTGAATAAAACAATATTAGATTAATCAACTATTAAAAAGAATCAATTATGGGATCCACGCGTAAACCTTTTTCAAAAGACATTTTATATATCGAAAATATTGATGCCGTTTGCAACGAAATAATTCAAAAATTAAAATCTGATGTATCAAAAATATTACAACGTAGAGGCGCTGTTATTGGTATAAGCGGTGGAATTGACTCTTCTGTCTGTATGGGATTATCTGCTTTGGCCTTAGGTCCAAAAAAGGTGACAGCCATTATGCTTCCAGAACAAGACTCGAGCGATGATAGTAGAATACTAGCTGAAAAATTAGCAATTAAATTCGGAGTGAAAGACACACTGATTGAAGACATTACAGGTGCTTTAGATGGTTTTGGTTGCTACAGAAGGAGAGATGAAGCCATTGCAAAAGTAATTTCCGAATTTGATCCAGCTGTTGATAAAGCAAAAATTGAAATTAAGCAAGATGCAACATCTAACTTACCACCAGCTTTTTCGGTAACTATTATAAAACCAGATGGAGCGGTAATTAGTAAATTATTGCCAGTAAAAGAATATTTGCAAATTGTAGCTTCTACTAATTTTAAGCAACGAAGTAGAATGAGCATGTTATACTATCATGCAGAAAGATTGCATTATGCAGTAATTGGAACACCAAACAAACACGAGGTAGAGCAAGGTTTTTTTGTTAAATATGGGGATGGTGGAGCAGATGTGATGCCGATAGGACATTTATATAAAACACAAGTATATCAAATAGCAAGTCATATTGGAGTACCTCAAGAAATTATTGATAGAGTACCTACAACAGACACGTATACAGCAGAACAAACTCAAGAAGATTTCTTTTACCAAATGCCATTCGAGGAAATGGATTTAACATGGTATGGATGGGAAAATGGTTATTCCGCAGATGAAGTCGGAAAAGTTATGGGAAGAACAGCTCAAGACGTTGAGAATATCTATAAAAACTTTGAGAGAAAGAGAAAAACAACTGAGTATTTAAGAATGCGACCAATATTTTAAAACTATAAAAATGAATGTTTTTGATTACTTATTCAATTCAACTAAAACCCTGGAAAAGGATTTCTTGTTGGGTACAAAAGAAACAATCTCATTTAAAAAACTATATAACGATAGTTTAAAAATAGCTTCATACTTAAAGGAATCTATTGGAGAAAATCAAAATGTATTATTAATTAGCCCTAATTCAGTTTTCTTTTTAACAGCTTATTTAGGAATCATAAAATCAGGAAATACGTGTATTCCATTAAATTATACGATCGAACAAGGTAATTTAGCTTATATCTTTAATACCACAGAAAGTACAACTGTATTTGTAGCAAAAAGCTTAAAACGTAAATTAGAATTCAATAGAAATATTTTGTTGATTGATGAAGACGAATCATTATCAATAATAGATCATCAAAAACCAGTTGAATTTAATTCAAATTTTGATAAAAATCGAGTGGCAGAAATCATATTCACTTCTGGTTCTACAGGAAAACCAAAAGGTGTTATGTTAAGTCACAACAATATAATTGCAAACACAAATTCAATTATTACGTATTTAAAATTGTCATCAAAAGATATTATGAGTGTTGTTTTGCCATTCTTTTACTGTTATGGATTATCGTTACTACACACACATTTAAAAGTTCAAGGGTCTATTGTTTTAAATAATAATTTTATCTTTTTAGGTTCTGTAATTAAGGATTTAAAAAAATATAAATGCACAGGATTTGCTGGTGTTCCGAGCCATTTTCAAATATTACTTAAAAAATCACAAACCTTTAAAACAACTGAGTTTCCAGACTTAAGATACCTAACTCAAGCAGGAGGGAAATTACATGCTGTTTTTATTAATGAATTCATCAATACTTTTCCAGACAAGGATTTCTTTATTATGTATGGTCAAACCGAAGCGACTGCTCGATTATCGTACTTGCCTTCAGAATTAATCAAAACAAAAACAAATTCTATTGGAAACGCAATCCCAGGAGTAGAGTTAAAAATTGTGAATGAGAAAGGGGAAGAAGTTGGTACAAATGAAGAAGGCGAACTATTAGCAAAAGGCGAAAACATAATGTTAGGTTATTTTAAAGATAACGAAGAAACCTCTAAAACTATTAGAAATGGATGGTTGTATACAGGAGATATCGCAAAAGCAGATGAAGACGGCTTCATTTATTTAATGGCCAGAAAAAAGGAAATAATTAAGGTTGGAGGTAAACGCGTAAGTCCTAAGGAGATTGAAGAAGTTATACTTTCAGTGCCTGAAGTTGTAGATTGCACCATTATTGGTATAGACGATGAAATATTAGGAGAAGCACTACAAGCAACTATAGTTTTAAGCGCTAATACTGATGAAACGCAGATGAAGACTATTATTATCCAAAAATGTGGAAAAAATTTAGCGACGTATAAAGTTCCACATAATATTGTTTTCGAAAAATCTATTCGAATGAGTGCTACAGGTAAAAAAATAATTTAGCAACTTTCCTTTTTCAAAAATCACAATAAACGACCCATCATTGTCAATATCTTCTCTATACAAACAGGGATTATTAGAAATTTCATTGGATTCAATTCTATTTAATGCATAACCTTAAGTTTTTACTTCTCAGTCATTACAATTATTGGTTATAATGGTTTACACCTTATCATCTGTAAAATATTCTTTGATTGCCATGCTGTTTCTGGCTGAGAGACTTTTAGTTATACTTAGAGAAGTAATCTGATATGATTAACAACTCCACCAGCAATAAATGCTGAAATCATATACATATTAAGTAAAAGCCCATGGAAAAATTGCTTCATGCTTAAAGGATGTACGGTCGCCCTAACGTCGAGTATGAAAATTACATTTTTCTGTAAAAATGAAAACAAGAGGTGAAGATTAGTATGAGAATTTTATATAATTTAAGGATAACTAAGTATTTGATTTACAGAATTAAAACAGTATTGTTTATTCTTCTTTTTTGCCACTCAACTTAAAATCTTTATATTTCAACGAATTGTTCCCCTGTGAAGGGTTTAATTTTTTCATTTAAAAGTATTTTTGCACATAATTTTATAAAAAAATCAGCATGAAAACGTTTCTAGTACCTATAAGTTCATTAAGAGAAAAAAAAGCTACTTTAATTTACGCCATTGACTATGCTAAAGCCGTTGGTGCAGAAATGATATATGGTATTCAGCTCCAGGAAATTAAAGAAGAGGATCACCTAGAAGAAATTGTAGCTCATGCCGAAAAACAAGGCATTGATATTAATTTTAGATTTTTTGAAGGTGACACTTTAGACTACATTAGAGAGTTTTGCAGAGATTATTATGTAGACCTTATTATTGCCTCAGCAAGAACACCAAAAACAAATGATAAGTTATACCTGGATGAGTTATCGGGCAGCATTGTTAAAAAAACAGAAATGCCAGTACTCTTGATTCCTGAAGATTACAAATACAAAAAAATCAATTCTATATTAACCGCAATTAAATCTGGTATTGTAAAAACAGAAGAAGCGATGGTTCCTTTAGAGAAAATGTTGGTTTCTACTAAAGCTGATATGACACTCTTACAAATAAAAACCCCTTCATATTTAGCAGAGGACTTAATGTTTGATAAAGATTTAGCTATTTTAACGTCAAAGTATTATTCCTCAGAAAATGCAACCTTATTCCAAGGAGTTTTAGAATACATCCATGTTATTAATCCAGATATCATCTGTGTTTTTAGACGTAAACGTGGGTTCTTTGAAAAGTTATGGAGCGGTGTGACATTAGACCATACTGTTAACAAAGCAGACTTTGAAAGTCGAGTACCTGTATTAGTTTTAAAAGGCGAGCAATAAAACATTCATAAAATAAAAGAATTGGTTTAAATTCGCTTTATGAGTGCGAATTTACAGACTCCTATTGATTACCTCAAAGGCGTTGGCCCTAATAGAGCAGACTTGTTGCGCTCTGAATTAGGTATTAACACGTATCAAGATCTCATTAACCTTTTTCCTAATCGCTATATCGATCGCACCAAATACTACGAAATAAAAGACCTACAACGCAATAATGCCGAGGCACAGGTTATTGGAACCATTACAGGGTTTAGAGAAGTTGCACAAAAACGCGGAAAGCGTTTGGTAGCAGATTTTAAAGACGAGACAGGTGCAATGGAACTCGTGTGGTTTAGAGGTCAGAAATGGATAAGAGAAAGTCTAAAAATTGGGAAGCCCTATGTAATATTCGGTAAAACGAATTGGTATAACGGAAAATACAGTATGCCTCATCCAGAAATGGAACTACAAACGGAACATAACACTAATTTACGTTCTGCAATGCAGGCCATTTATCCTTCAACCGAAAAACTATCTAATAAAGGCATTACAAATCGTGTGGTAACTAAAATAATGCAACAATTATTCTTAGAAACCAAAGGACGATTTTCTGAAACATTATCTGAAACAGTCAGAGGCGAATTAAAATTAATTTCGAAATCTGATGCACTTTTTAATATACATTTTCCGAAGACTCCAGAGCTACTTTCAAGAGCACAATTTCGATTAAAATTTGAAGAATTATTTTACATTCAATTGCAATTAATTCTTAAAAATCTGATTCATAAATCGAAAATTAAAGGCTATCCATTTGATAATGTTGGAGACTATTTTAATACATTTTATAATTCACATTTACCCTTCAAATTAACCAATGCACAAAAACGTGTTTTAAAAGAAATCAGACAAGATTTAGGAAGCAATGCTCAAATGAATCGTCTATTGCAAGGAGATGTCGGATCTGGAAAAACCATAGTTGCCTTTATGTCAATATTAATAGGGCTTGACAATGGTTTTCAATGTTGTTTAATGGCGCCAACTGCTATTTTGTCAGTCCAACACTACCAAGGTTTACGCCAACTATGTAAACCTTTGAACATCAGTATTTCATTATTAACTGGTTCAAGTACTACTTCAGAACGACGAAAAATTCATGAAAATTTAGAAAATGGCAGTTTACAGATACTAATTGGAACACATGCGTTGCTCGAAGACAAGGTGAAATTCAAGAATTTAGGACTCGCAATTATTGATGAACAACACAGATTTGGAGTCGCACAACGTTCAAAATTATGGCACAAAAACACGTCACCTCCACACGTGCTTGTGATGACCGCAACTCCAATTCCAAGAACATTAGCAATGTCAGTTTATGGCGACTTGGATATCTCTGTAATTGATGAATTACCAGCTGGCAGAAAACCAATTAAAACAGTTCATAGATATGACAACAATCGTCTGAAAGTTTTCAAGTTTATGAAAGATGAAATTGCATTAGGAAGACAAATCTATATCGTATATCCATTAATTCAAGAAAGCGAAAAAATGGATTACAAGGATTTAATGGATGGTTACGAAAGTATCTCACGAGAATTTGCAATGCCAGATTATCAAATTTCGATAGTTCATGGAAAAATGAAACCTGCCGATAAGGATTTTGAGATGCAACGTTTTGTTAAAGGCGAAACCAACATCATGGTAGCAACTACAGTAATAGAAGTTGGTGTAAACGTGCCTAATGCTTCTGTAATGATTATTGAGAGCGCAGAACGCTTTGGTTTATCTCAGCTGCATCAATTACGAGGTCGTGTAGGTCGTGGCGCAGAACAGAGTTATTGTATTTTAATGACGAGTCATAAACTGAGCCAGGATAGTAAAACTAGACTAGAAACCATGGTGCGTAGTAGCGATGGGTTTGAAATTGCTGAAGTAGACTTAAAACTTCGTGGACCAGGCGATATTATGGGCACACAACAAAGTGGTGTACTAAATCTCAAAATTGCAGATATAGTAAAGGATAAAGACATTTTAGAACAAGCAAGATATTATGCGAAAAGTGTTTTAAAACTAGATCCAAGTCTCAGTCTACCAGAACACAGCGACATTTTAAATACCTATCGACAAATGAGTAAATATCGTAATATTTGGAATTATATTAGTTAGGGAAACACTAATTTTTCAACATGTTTCTTGATTTTCAAGTTAAAATATTTTCACTTAGTTTGACGTGTATAACGCAATCTACTGCGTGTTAGCAATTACAAATCTTCAACATAATCGCTATAAAAAATATGTTAGTAGCTATAGATTTTAAAGGAAATGAGCAACAAGTAATTGATAAGGCTTACGAATTTGCAAAGGCATTTAAGGCAAAAATATGGTTAATTCATATCGCTGCACCAAATCCTGACTATGTAGGCTTTGAAGCTGGTCCGCAATACATAAGAGACAATCGTGCGACGCAATTAAAAAAAGAACATAAGCTTTTAGAGACTTACTCCGACAATTTTGAGAATAAAGGAGTTAAAGCAGAAGGATTGCTTGTACAAGGCGCCGCCATAGAAATGATAATTGAAGAATCTAAAAAATTGAATATTGACTTAATTATTGCAGGTCATTCTGAACGTAGTTTTCTGTACAAAGCCATATTTGGTCGTGTTTCTCGAAAAATTATAAAAGAATCTAATATCCTGACATTGATAGTACCTATAGATTAAAAAAAAGCCCTGATCACCAACAAAGACCAGCCCCTTCCAAAACAGTGCTACAGGTATTTTGTTCATGAATTTTTATTTTACTAAAAGTCAAGATCAGTTCTAAGAAAAAAATTATCTTAGTGACAACTAACCACAACAATTATGATCACCAAACTAGGTCAAAAATTCACTGATACATTTACAAAATATATGCCTAGTGCATACGTATTTGCCTTATTGCTCACATTAATAACAGGAATTTTAGCATTGGGATTAACGGACAGTAAACCAATTACTATTTTAGAAGGTTGGTATAATGGGTTTTGGAATCTTCTATCCTTTGGTATGCAGATTGTCCTCATAATAATTACTGCATACTGCATTGCGCAGTCATCTCCAGTAAAAAGAGGTATTGACAAACTAGCCAAGCTTATTAAAACACCAACACAAGTATATTTGACAATAATTGCCTTAGGAGCACTGTTTTCATTAGTAAGTTTTGGAATGGTTGTAATTACTGCAATACTGGCAAGAGAGTTAGCTTTACGCATTAAAGGCATCCACTACCCTTTTTTAGTCGCTTGTGTATATTTTTCATTTGGAGGTTGGGTTTGTGGCTTATCCAGCTCTATTGCTTTATTATTAAACACAGAAAATAATTTCTTAATTAAAAATGGCATCTTAAACGAAACTATATCAACAAGTTATAGTTTAGGTTCTACATTAAATCTATTAATGATTGTTCTGTTTGTCGTTATATCACCTGTTATAATTTGGATGCTCATCCCTAAATCATTTGATGGAAAAGAATTAAAGGATTTAAAAACAGACCTTACAGAAGAAACGACCTCCATTAAGAAAGAAGCTTTATCTTATAAATTACCTTTTAGAGCTGTTTCTGATGCGCTCAATAATGCTGGATGGTTACAAATAAGTGTAGCCCTTTTAGGCTTAATATATATCGTTTATCACTTTGCTACCAAAGGAATTGATCTCAACTTCAACATTATGATTTTTATTTTCTTAATTGTTGGTATGCTGTTGCATATTACACCAATGCGTTACAGCATTGCCATGAAACGTGCCAGTAGCAATATCTCTGGTATACTGTTTCAATATCCATTTTACGCAGGAATAATGGGACTAATGATGGCTTCTGGTTTAGGAGAAAAAATCAGCAGTGTTTTAGTTTCTATTGCTACGCCAGAATCTTATGCTTTTATATCTTACCTCACAGGTGGCGTCATTAACTTTGCAATTCCATCTGCTGGAGGTGAGTTTGCGGTTATTGGGCCTAGTATAATAAATATGGTACAAGAAATAGGTGCCAACCTGTCTCATTCCGAAGTCACTGCCATGACAGCAAGAGCATCAATGTCTGTAGCCTATGGAGAAAGCTTAAGTAACTTATTACAACCTTTTTTCCTTTTAATTGTATTTCCAGTAATGGGAGCAGGAATTAAAATCCAAGCCAGAGACGTGGTTGGCTATCTGTTTATTCCTTTTATAGTGTTATTTATTATACAAGCCTTATTGGTTACTTACGTTCCTCTTTAGAACATTTGTAATTATAACATATCAATTGAGGTTGACTCCAATTCTTTAATCTTTGCAAGTATGGGTTGAATGCTATTTTTATCCATATAATCAAAACCATGAAGTTCTTCTTGTCTTGCCCCATCATCTTTATTAAAATGTCCGCTAATTTGAAGCATCATCCTATCAAAAAAGGTAAGTTCACTTGGTATTTGTCGACCTCGTAATGCCACATGAAACATTTTAGAAATAAAACGTTGAGGAAAACTATCTGTTAGCCAACCCATAAGCTTATCTCCTGCACCTGCACCAGACACAGAAAAGAAAATGACAGGTTTGTGTTCTAATTTATTAAAATGATCTTTAACCCAATCGTAAATAGACAACTTGTAATAAATAACTGGACTACCTAAAACAAAAAAATCATAAATACTAAAGTTTATCTTATCTTTACTTACATTAAAAATTGGCAATCCTGTAGCTTCTGCAATCCAATTAGCATATTGTTTTGTACTACCATATTTAGTCTTATATAAAATAGCACCTTTCATTGTATTGGATTTTAGGTTAGAGTACAAAAGTAAAAGTCAAATAAAGCTAAAACAATGATATTCATCAATTTAAGAGCGTAATTCCCGGATTTTAAATCTTATCCATTTTAATATTTAAATACAAATAAGCACAACGCAATTCCATTTTTAGAGCTTATGCCACAATTATAAAAAAAGTGGATTTTCACCACACTTTCAGATTGTTTATAAGTTAATAAAAATGCTGAGTATTACATATACTAACGCGAGGTATACTATGAATTCAACTTTGTCTGAAAATAATTTTCACATAAAACTCAAGAAACATTACAGACTTTATGTTTTGTTAAAAGACAAAATCATATTTGAATCTGAATGATATAAAATATTACGATGAAATAAATGAATACCATCAATTGATGTTAGAATAAGAAATTTCATACTCGACTCTGATATGGAAAACGTTAACCTAGCCATTCTTATGATATGACCAATATCATTTGGTTATCATTTTCACCTTAGTACTTTTAAATTAGTTAATAACCTAAAACCCTTAGTTATGAGAAGGCTAATTTTAATATCTTTTCTACTAATGTTTTTTATAGATCACATTGTAGCACAAGAAAATTATACAGAAAAATCAATCAATCATTTTGCTGAATGAAATTTTGGTGCTGCCTATATACCAGACAGTGATGGTGTTTTTCCAGGAACCTCAATTCTTTGGGGTAAGACAATTATCAATAAAAACAATTTTATTATTGAATACGAAGCGGGTTTTGCACTACCAACACTTGTTACTGGTAAATTGGGTATTGGCAAAAGATTCAATACCACCAAGGTTATTATAGGAATAAGACCATTCCCATTTAACTTCTTTATGCAATCTAGTTTTACCAATAGTAAAAAAAGGCTATTGGATTCTATCAATAGAATTTAATCCACTTAATACCGATTCAATTTTGTCATTTGGCTCAGAAGCAATATTAAATTTCGGATATCGATGGCATACAAAAAGATAAAAGACCCATATAATCTAAAGACATTATTTTAGTTTTACTCAGCCAACAAGATTCCTACATACCTTTCAAATTCAGATTTAAATTGGGTGTATTTTTCACCTGTTGCTGGTCCATTAAAACCCGTATGTATTTTACGTACTTTACCCGATTTATCAATAAAAACAGATGTTGGATACGATAACACGTGGTTGAGCATTGGCAACTTTTCTTGTGCTTTTGTTTTGCTAGAGCTTCCGTATTGTGCTAAAAGTACAGGATATTCTATATTTAATTTATTGCGCAATCTGGCAATGCTATTAAATGCTTTCTTTTCTGTTTTAGCATACTCAAAAGCTAAGGCAACAAATTCAATATCTTTGTTTTTATTGGCATTATAAAAACTGGTATAGTATTTACTTTCATCTAAACAATTAGGGCACCAAGTTCCCATTATCTGCACAATAACTACTTTGTTTTTAAAGCGCTCATCATTCAATGAAAGCAGATTTCCGTTTTCATCAGGAAATGAAAACGCTAACTTCTCATAGCCTTCATTTAAAAATGTAAGTTCGTCCGCACTAGGTAATTCATAAGCTTCATTACGTTTGGCTATAAATGGCTCTTTCCAGTGGTTCCCAGAATAAAAGCTTCCTTCCAAAGTAGAGTCTGTAACTGTAGCGGTAAATAAAAATGCATGTGCACCATCGAATGTGGACAACTTCAATTGGTTACCATCCAAAACCCCTTCGAGATAACGGTAGTCTCCTGTAGTAGTTCTAAAGGTTCCCGTTACCTTTTCTCCTTCTTGTTTAAAAATGCCTTTGGCTATATATTCGTCTCCTTCTATGTCTTTGCTAAAAACCGTTTCCCAAATTCCTGTTACGTTATGTATTGGCTTAGACTCTACATTAAAACGCTGGTCTACATTAAATGCTGCAGAAAAAGGCACCACTCGATCTAGACTTTCTTTTATAAAACTGCCTGTAAGATTATCTCCATTAAATGCTGCAGCTATATAACCTTCAAAAATAGGAGTAGAAATAAAAACAGAATCATTTCTATACGTTACTTCGTCTACATCAATAACTTCTTCTGCATTAAAAACCTGCAATTCTGTTGGTAAAGTCACCTTAAAAACAAAAGGTAGCTCCTCATTATCTTGTACTTCGAGAACTGCTCTATACGTTCCGTTTTTGAGTTTTTGGTCTTTAGTTTCTTCCTTACAAGAGTAAAAAACTAAAACAATTAGACAGGCAAATAGTTGTCGCATGATAATAGGGTTTTAACATTATTCGAAATAACAACAAATACCTTACATAAAAAAGCAATGCTTCAATTTCATTTAGACACAACTATTATTATCTTTGTCGCTTCATTGAACTGAAATTATGAAGATATCATACAACTGGCTTAAACAGTTTATAAAGGTAGATTGGGATGCTGAGAAAACAGGAGATTTATTAACTGATCTTGGATTAGAAATAGAAGGTATAGATCCTTACGAATCCGTTAAAGGCGGATTGCAAGGAATCGTGGTTGGAGAAGTTTTATCTTGTGAGCAACACCCAAATGCAGATAGACTAAAAGTAACTACCGTAAATATTGGTGCTGATGAATATGTACAGATTGTATGTGGTGCACCAAATGTTGCAGCCGGACAAAAAGTACCTGTAGCAACTATAGGAACTACATTATACTCTGCTGAAGGCGAAGCTTGGAAGATTAAAAAAGGGAAAATTCGTGGTGAAGAGAGTTTTGGGATGATTTGTGCCGAAGACGAATTAGGTCTTGGTGAATCTCATGATGGCATTATGGTATTAGACAAAAAACTTGTTGTAGGGACACCAGTTGCCGAAATCTTTGAAATTGAAAATGACCAAGTCTTTGAAATTGGCTTAACACCTAATCGTGCGGATGCCATGAGTCATTATGGTGTAGCAAGAGATTTAAAAGCCGGTCTTTTGCAACACGAAATTTCTGTTGAGTTAATCACTCCTTCTGTAAGTTCTTATCATGTAGATGCCAGATCACTTAAAATTGATGTGGATGTACAAGACAAGGAAAAGGCGCCTCGTTATTGCGGAGTTACAATTTCTGGAGTAAAAGTAAAAGCATCTCCAGATTGGTTACAACATCGGTTAAAGTCTATTGGCTTATCACCTATTAATAATATTGTTGATAGTACTAATTATGTCTTACACGAGTTGGGACAACCACTACATGCATTCGATGCTCATAAAATTACCGGTAACAAAATTGAAGTTAAAACCTGTAAAGCTGGCACAAAATTCACCACATTAGATGAAGTAGTGCGTGAGTTGCACCAAGACGATTTAATGATTTGCGATGCAGAAAAACCAATGTGTATTGCTGGTGTATTTGGAGGTATTGATTCTGGTGTATCGGAAAATACCGTAAATATATTCTTAGAAAGTGCTTATTTCGATCCGGTAAGTATTCGTAAAACAGCTAAACGCCATGCATTAAATACAGACGCTTCTTTTAGATTTGAACGTGGCATAGATCCTAACATTACGGAATATGCCCTAAAACGTGCTGCACTGTTAATAATTGAAGTTGCTGGTGGTGAAATTACCAGTGACATCTCTGACACGTACCAAAATAAAATAAAAGACTTTGAAGTCCGTCTCAGTTTTGATAACGCCAAAAAATTGATTGGTAAAGAAATCCCTAGAGAAACTATTAAAAGTATTTTAGCTTCTTTAGATATTAAGGTTAATAATGTTACAGAAGCAGGATTAGGATTAACAGTTCCTGCCTATAGAAATGATGTGCAGCGTGAAGCTGATATTATTGAAGAAATTCTAAGAGTTTACGGTTACAATAATATTGAAACAACTGAAAAGTTGAATGCATCCATTTCCTATTCTACTCGATTTGAAGATTACAAACTACAGAATATAATAGGAAATCAATTAGTATCTCAAGGATTCTATGAGATTATGGCCAATTCGTTGACTTCGCCAAAATATATAGAATTAAGTGATGACTTAAACGAAGCACATAATGTTAAAATGCTAAATCCGCTCAGTAATGATTTAGAAGTAATGCGTCAATCGCTTCTTTTTTCAGGTCTGGAAGCTGTAGCACATAACATTAATAGAAGACGTAACGATTTAAAATTATTTGAATTCGGTAAAACCTACCATCAATACAACGATGCGAGAGAAGAGTACAAGCATTTATCGATTTTTGTAACAGGAAATAAAACTAACGAACGCTGGAATTCCGCAAATTCTCCAAGTGACTTTTTCTATTTAAAAGGCACTATAGAAGCCATTTTACAGCGCTTAGGTTTAACGCGATTAAAATCTTCACCAACAAAGGCAGATATTATAAGTGAAGGTATGACCTTGTCTTTAGGGAAGAAAAAGATGGTTGATTTTGGTTTAGTTAAAAAAACGATACTTAAGGATTTTGGAATTTCTCAAAATGTATTGTTTGCGGATTTTAATTGGGATAATGTGCTAGAAATGGCTCAGTATAATACCATTAAGTTTAATGCAATACCAAAATATCCAGAAGTACGCAGAGACTTTGCTCTTTTACTAGATGATAGTGTCTCATTTGAAGATATCCATACTATTGCCAAACAAACAGAGAAAAAACTATTGAAGCATATTAATTTATTTGATGTTTACGAAGGGAAAAAATTACCTTCAGGAAAAAAGAGCTACGCAGTAAGCTTTACGCTTCAAGATGAGCATAAAACGCTAAACGACAAACAGATTGACAAGATTATGTCTAAGCTACAGGCTAACTTTGAAAGTCAGCTTGGTGCTGAATTGCGCTAAGAAATTTACAAAATACAAAAAGCCCATAAACTCGTGTTTATGGGCTTTTTTATATCAATTAATTTAATGTTCAAATGAACAAAAAATTACTCAACTTCTTTTGAAACGAAATTAAACTGAAGTGATTTAAATTTTAGTTCAATATATGAGATTAAAGCATAGAGAAACACCGCTGCTCCAGACATTTCCAGCAACTCTTCAAAACTGTACATTAATGCATAAGTTAGAGTTTCTCCTCCATACTTTTCATCATGCATTCCACTGATAGCTTCCATTACTACTGCTCCAGAAATGAACACGACACCAGCTAAAATAAATAGTTTTAATATGGACATCGGTAAGCGCATCATAAATTTAAAATATGCAATACCTACAAGAACTGCAACTATAATATAAGGAATAAACCATGCATAATAAAGAACCCCAGACGTGCTAAAAAGTGCTTCCATTGGTGCTCTAAGTTGTTCGTGGATTTGTATCATTTCATCTAAAGACAAAAAGACAAAAATAAAGGATAAGCCAATCCAATGCCAAAATTTTCCACCAGCAGCTTTACTGCAATACGCTATTATAGCCAATAAAATGGCATCCGTAAGTAACACTAATGACGAAAAATAGGTTGGTAAATTGGCTTCTAAATTTACATTAAGGAGCTTTATAAGTAATCTCGTTATTTTATCTTCCAAACCAGAAGAGTTAAATAGTAAGTAAATAGAAAAGAGGTTAGCTAAAAATAATAGACCGATAGCAATAAACAAATTGCGAAAAACATTAGATTTTCTTAATTCAAATTTCATAAAAAAAAGTTTATAATAAAGAGTAACAGGGAACTTGTAAAAAAATAGTTAAAGTAATAGCTATAAGTCAAAGGTAAAATATTTACTTTATTCATTTCTATATTAAGCACAAAAAACCTTAAAGTTCGTTTAAAGGTATGTGTTTATGGTTTTTATTTTTTAACATATTGTATATATGATATTTACACAAGGAACTAAATGGTCTCATAATCCTAGATTATATTACAAACATTAGTATTAAATTACTAATAGTTGATGAATTATATTTAAATTTATAACATTTAAAAAAACATAAAAAAATGGCAATTGTAACATTAGGTGGAACACCAGTAGAGACAGTAGGCAACTTACCATCAGTTGGTAGTCAAGCGCCTGAATTTAAATTAACCGGAACCGACTTATCCGATAAGACATCAGATGATTATTCTGGCAATAGATTAGTATTAAATATTTTTCCAAGTATAGGCACAGGGACTTGTGCTCAATCTGTAAGAACATTTAACCAAAAAGCAGGTCAAATAGAAAACACTAAAGTTTTGTGTATTTCTAAAGATTTACCATTTGCTATGGCTAGTTTTTGTGGTGCAGAAGGTATTGAAAATGTTGAAAGTCTTACAGATTACAAAACTGGTAAATTTGGCCAAGATTATGGGGTAACGTTTAAGACTGGTGCGTTTGAATCTCTACTCTCCCGTTGTATCGTGGTAGTTGATTCTGATGGTACAATTTTATATACTGAGCAAGTAAGTGAAATAGCAGACGAACCTAACTACGATAGTGCTTTGGCTAGTTTAGCATAATCACTTATGGCAAAAAAAGAATCTTTCATTATAAACAGACTTAAAAGTGTCAGCTATGCCTTTAAAGGCATGCTGATACTTATAAGGACGGAATCTAGTATAAAAATTCAGGTGTTTATAGCTTTAGTTATGACTTTAGCTGGCTTTTATTTTGAAATATCTAAAACAGAATGGATTGCGCAATTTGGAATGATTGGCCTGGTTATGAGTATAGAAGGGATTAACACCGCAATAGAAAATACTGCGGATTTTATACACCCAGAATATCATAAAAAAATTGGACTAATTAAGGATATCGCTGCTGGCGCAGTTTTTATTGCCTCCATAATTGCCGTAATTATTGCAGGAATAATTTACTTACCTAAAATGCTTTAATACCAAAACCACTAGGATAAACGTTACATATTTGTATTTTTGTTCAACTCTAATATTACAATCATCTTAAGAGCTAAAAAATGAAGCAACTAATTGTATTACTTATGCTTTTGCTCTCTATTTATAGTTGTAAAAAAAAAGTTAAATCAGTAAACCACGTTCTTAAATTTAATGCAAGTCTAGGTCAATTAGAAATAAAAAATGTTGATGACTACCAAAACGCCAAAGCATTTGTTTTGGGTAAGTTTAACTACAAGGAAGATATTTGGTTTACCAAAGTGAGCAGTCGGCATTCGGCAAAAGTGCTGTATTTAGAGAAAGATGTGTATGTAGCTTTTATGAATATGCAAGAGCGTGCCGCGAAAGATGGAGTAAAACTTAAAATATTATCCGGAACCCGAAATTTTTCTGAACAAAAAGCAATTTGGGAAAGAAAATGGAAAACATATCAAAATCTTGAACCTTTAAAGCGTTCTCAAAAGATTTTAGAGTATAGCTCAATGCCTTCAACATCGAGACATCATTGGGGAACTGACATAGATATAAATAGTTTAAGTAATTTGTATTTTAGCAGTGGTTCTGGTAAGAAAGAATATGATTGGCTAAAAACTAATGCTAATAAGTTTGGGTTTTATCAGGCATATACAAATAAAGATAATGGCAGAACGGGTTATAATTTAGAAAATTGGCATTGGTCTTATTTACCATTAGCAAGTAAATATTTATCGTTTTATAATTATAACATAAACTATAAGGATATTAAGGGCTTTAAAGGAGACTCACTCGCATTAACAAATAATATGATAAACGATTATGTTAATGGTTTATCAAAAAAAATAATAGCTTACAACTAATTAGTAGTTGAAAAAATAGAATGGCAAAAAAAACCACTAAAAAGAAACCCACTAAAGCAAGACCAAAAGCTAAGGCTAAAAAGCGCTCGTATAAATTATCGAGTCAGCAAAAACTTATTTTTGGTAGTTTGCTAATTATACTTGGTGTGCTTCTTTTTGTTTCATTCTTATCTTTTATTTTCACTGGTAAAGAAGACCAAAGTGTTCTTAGTAATTTCCCAGAACGTTCAGAAGAGTACAAAAATTGGGCAAGTCAAATTGGTGCTTGGATAAGTAATTTATTCATTACCAAAGGATTTGGTGTACCATCTTTTATTTTCTCTGGCTTATTATTTCTCTCTGGTGTTTATGTTACACTTAATTTAAACAAAGCTAAGCTGAGAAAACATTGGATCTGGGGAACTGTAATAGTAATCTGGCTTTCAATTTTATTAGGATTCTTTTCACACAAATATGATATTCTTGGTGGAACGATTGGATATGAAATGAACCATTTCTTCCAAGATTATATTGGGAAAATAGGTACTATTCTATTATTACTCTTTGGACTTATTGCATATGTAGCTATTCGTTTTAAAGTAACAGGAGAGACCTTTGTTAATCTTTTTAATAGTGCAAAACGCAATATTGAAGAAGATTTTAAAACTGATTCAAAAACAACTGATCAAACTGTTATTGTAGACAATAGTCTTACTGATGAAGCTGAAGCCATTAAATCTGCATTCGAACTTCCTGTAGAAAATACTAAACCAACTATTAGCAACCATTCTAAACCTGAACCAAAAGCTGAAAAGCTAAAAATGGAAGTCGCTCAGAAACCAAAAGAAGAATCAGTTGAAATACCAGAATTAAAAGTTGAAACCGTTGAAGAAGAAAAATCGGAAACCGACAACCTAGCGGATAAGTTAGTAGAAGATTTTGGACAGTTCGATCCAACACTAGAATTGAGTAATTATCAATTTCCACATTTAGAATTATTAAAGAAATACCAAAATGAAGGAATTTCGATAGATCAGGAAGAACTCGAGGAACACAAAAACAGAATTGTTGAAACGCTGAGTAATTATAAGATAGGAATATCTAGTATTAAAGCAACAATAGGTCCTACAGTTACACTCTACGAAATTGTTCCAGAAGCTGGTGTTCGGATTTCAAAAATCAAGAACTTAGAAGACGACATTGCTTTATCGTTAGCCGCACTTGGCATTCGTATTATTGCTCCTATTCCAGGAAAAGGAACAATTGGAATAGAAGTACCAAATAAAAAGGCGACAATCGTATCGATGCGTTCTGTAATTGCTTCTCAGAAATTCCAAAAATCAGAAATGCAACTCCCAATTGCTTTTGGCAAAACCATAAGCAACGAAACCTTTGTTGTTGATTTAGCCAAAATGCCACACTTACTTATGGCAGGAGCTACAGGACAAGGTAAATCTGTAGGTTTAAATGCTGTATTAACGTCCTTATTATATAAGAAGCATCCTGCAGAAGTTAAATTTGTATTAGTTGATCCAAAAAAGGTAGAACTCACACTATTTAATAAGATTGAGCGTCATTATTTAGCGAAGCTTCCAGATAGTGAAGAAGCAATTATTACAGATAATACGAAGGTTATAAATACGTTAAATTCGCTTTGTATTGAAATGGATAATCGATACGAAATGTTGAAAAATGCGTTTTGTAGAAATATTGCCGAATATAATGCCAAGTTCAAAGCTAGAAAGTTAAATCCAAATGATGGTCATGCGTACTTACCATACATCGTTTTGGTAGTTGATGAGTTTGCGGATTTAATAATGACAGCAGGTAAAGAAGTAGAAACACCTATAGCACGTTTAGCACAACTTGCTCGTGCTATTGGAATCCACTTAATCATTGCAACACAGCGACCTTCTGTAAATGTTATTACAGGTATAATTAAGGCCAATTTCCCTGCTCGTATTGCTTTTAGAGTAACGAGTAAAATAGATTCGAGAACAATATTAGATGGCTCTGGCGCAGATCAATTGATTGGTCGTGGTGATATGTTATATACACAAGGCAACGAACTAATTCGTATTCAATGTGCATTTGTAGACACACCAGAAGTGGAAAAAATCACTGAATTTATAGGGTCTCAAAAAGCATATCCAGATGCACATTTATTACCAGAATATGTTGGTGAAGAAGGTGGCACAAGTCTTGATATAGATATTTTAGATAGAGATAAGTTGTTTAGAGATGCAGCCGAAATCATTGTTACAGCGCAACAAGGCTCTGCTTCATTATTGCAACGAAAATTAAAATTAGGCTACAACAGAGCTGGAAGAATTATTGATCAATTAGAAGCAGCAGGAATTGTTGGTTCTTTTGAAGGTAGTAAGGCAAGACAGGTTCTTGTTCCAGATTTAGTGGCTTTAGATCAATTATTAGAAAACGAAAAACAATAAGAAGATTATAATCAATAGAGATGAAAAAATTAATTGTAATAGCATTTTTATCATTAGGATTTTCAGCATTGGCACAAAATGATGCAAAAGCTGAAGCGTTACTTAATGAAGTAAGCACTAAAATAAAAGCTTACAAAAACATAAGGTTAGATTTTAAATACGAATTAAACAATGTAAGTGAAAACATTTCACAAGAAACGCGCGGTGATGTTGTTATTGAAGGTGAAAAATATAAACTTAATATTCTTGGGATTACACGTATTTTTGATGGTAAAACCTTGTACACTATTAGCCCAGAAGATGAAGAGGTAACAATCTCTTCTGATAATACAGAAGATGAAAGTACTATTACTCCTAGTAAAATGCTTTCTTTTTATGAAGATGGCTATATATACAAAATGGACATCGTTCAAAATGTTAAAGGCAGGAAAATTCAATATATAAAACTGAATCCTATTGATGTAAATTCTGAAATTAAGCATGTCTTACTTGGTATAGATGCTACAACAAAACACATTTATAATTTAATCGAAGTAGGTGAAAATGGAACAAAAACAATATTAACTGTTAATTCTTTTAAAACCGACGAACCTATTTCAAAAACCTTATTTACATTTGACGAAAGTAAGTATAGTGACTACTTTATCAATAAAATAGATTAAAGGATTTGAAAATACTAGATAGGTACATACTTATCACCTTCTTAAGGACGTTTTTTAGCGTCTTTATTATATTTATGTTCATCTTTGTTTTACAAGGGGTTTGGCTCTATATTTCTGAACTTGCAGGTAAAGACTTAGACGTATCTGTAACCACAAAATTTATATTGTTTTACATGCCGAAGTTAATTCCTTTGGTTGTCCCATTGACTATTTTACTCTCCTCAATAATGGTATTCGGTAACTTTGCCGAAAACTATGAGTTTGCTGCAATGAAATCTACAGGAATTTCTTTGCAACGCGCTATGCGGAGCCTAAGTGTTTTTATTGTAGCACTTGGTATTGGCTGTTTCTTTTTTGCAAATAATGTTATTCCTTGGGGAGAATATAATTTTTATAACCTGAGACGAAATATTGCAAAAGTAAAACCCGCATTAGCCATTGCCGAAGGACAATTCAATGCTATTGGTAATATAAACATTAAAGTAGATAAAAAATCTGGTGATAGAGGGCAATTTCTAGAAGGTGTTATTATCCACGAGAAAAGCAGGTCAGGTTTAAATGGTAATTATAAAGTTATAGCTTCAGAAAAAGGCGAACTAAAAAGTAGTACAGATTCTAATGTACTACAACTCGAGCTAATTCATGGCAACTATTACGAAGAAATTGTTGATAAAGACATACGTAAAAACGTTGATAAACCGCATGCTAGAAGTTATTTTGATAGCTACATTATTAATGTAGATTTAGAAATCTTGAGTAATAAAGACTTAGATGATAAAAATTATACTGACAGGTATAATATGCTTAATGTTCAACAACTAAACAAAGCCATTGACACTTTAGAAGAAAAGAAAAACAATGATTTCGTCAAATTATCTAGCACACTTTATAATAGAACGACATATGCTGCATTAAATCTTAATATTAAATCTCAAAAAAAAGACACCCTTTTTACTGGTGAAATCTTAGATCTTTTTAAAATTAATAAAAAAGCACAGATTATTAATTTAGCATTAAACTCGGCTAACACGACACAGCAGATTTTAGATTCAAACACGAAAACATTTGAGATAAAAGAAGTTTTCTTAAACAAACATATAATCGCCTTACATGATAAATTTGTATTAGCAATTGCTTGTATTATTTTATTTTTTGTTGGTGCACCACTTGGTGCTTTAATTAGAAAAGGTGGTCTTGGTTTACCTATGGTTGTTGCCATAGTTTTATTTTTAACCTATCACTTTTTTGGCATTTTTGCCAAGAATAGTGCTGAAAAAGGAAGTTTTAGTCCAATCATTGGTTCTTGGCTTTCAACAATAGTAATGTTACCGCTTAGTATATATTTAACCAGAAGTGCAACAAATGATAAAGGGGTCCTTCAGTTTGACATCATATTGGTGCCATTAAAACGATTATTTACATCAAAAAATAATCTTCAACTTTCAGAGAGTGATACTAAGGAGTACAATTATTACAAAAAGTACTCGGTGGAAGAACTTGTAGGTATTATAAAAAATCAAGACGAATTTGCCTTAGACAAGAAACCAAAAGAAATTGCGCTTCGTAATTTGTTAAATAGAAACATTGCTATTGAAGGTTTAAAAACTGAAGGATTAGAAGTCCCCAATAAACTAGTTAAAGCTAAAGCTTTACTGAAAGATTATTATGACTATTCAAAAACCAGTTTAGTTAGTTTTATTGTAGGATTGGTTCTACTACTAACCCATTTTGTATTTAAAAACAATAAACTACCGGAATTAGCAGAAGCCTCTATAAGTCTTAGTATTATTGCTTTAATATTTTTTATCATTTATGTTGTTGTAGAAGCTTTTGTGTATTCAAAATTTTATAAAACCATTGACAGGAAAGACAAACAAGTCAATCCTATTGCATTAATACTTACATTACCATTTTATCCATTAAAATATATTATTTTAAATAACAGAATCGCTCAGGACTTCTATTTAAGTTGTCTTCAAAATATAAAATAAATGTACCTTTGTTTTAATTATTAATCGTCAATGATAACTAACACTGTGAATACTGAAACACAATTAAATACTATCGAGGAAGCTATTGAAGATATTCGTCAAGGAAAAGTAATTATAGTAGTTGATGATGAAAATCGAGAAAATGAAGGCGATTTCTTAGCAGCTGCAGAAAAAGTAACACCAGCAATGATTAACTTTATGGCTACACATGGTCGAGGTTTAATTTGTGCTCCGCTTACTGAAAATCGTTGTGAAGACTTAGAGCTAAACATGATGGTTAGAAATAATACTGACCCAATGGAAACTGCTTTTACAGTTTCTGTTGATTTAAGAGGTAATGGTGTTAGTACAGGAATTTCAGCAAGTGATAGATCTAAAACTGTGGAGGCGTTAGTGAAACCTGATACTAAGCCATTTGAATTGGCAAGACCTGGCCATATTTTTCCATTAGTTGCAAAGGAAGGCGGTGTATTAAGACGAACTGGTCATACAGAAGCAGCTATTGATTTTGCACGTTTAGCTGGTTTTGAACCAGCAGGTGTTATCGTTGAAATAATGAACGAAGATGGCACCATGGCGCGTTTACCACAACTTTTTAAAGTGGCTGAAAAATTTAACCTAAAGATTGTTTCTATTGAAGATTTAGTGGCTTACCGTATGGAGTACGATTCGCTAATTGAAAAGAAAGAAGACTTTGATATAGAAACGCGTTTTGGAAATTTTAGACTAAGAGCATATTTACAAACAACAAACAATCAAGTACATATTGCGTTAACTAAAGGTACTTGGAAGTCTGACGAACCCATTTTAACTCGTGTTAATTCTACTCTAGTCAATAATGATATCTTAGGAACTCTGACAAATAACGCAGATCAAATGTTAGATGATATGTTTAATGTTATTAATAGCGAAGGAAAAGGTGCTATTATATTCATTAACCAACAAGCTCAATCTATGAATTTATTAAATCGACTTAATATTTTAAAAGATAACCAAGTTGATGGCCAATTGGTAAAAGCACCAAGCATTGGAATGGATAATAAAGATTTTGGAATTGGTGCACAAATACTACACGATCTAAAAATCAGCAAATTAAAACTTATTTCTAATAGCCTTCAAACCAAACGAGTTGGCATGATTGGATATGGATTAGAGATAGTTGAGTACACTTCTTATTAATTAACGAGTATCTTTTTAATTACCACTTTATTCTCAGAATGTATTTTTAAAATATACAATCCTGAATTCAAATTATCAACAAACAATTCTGTTGCATGCTGATTTTTCTGTATTACAACTTGTCCTAAAGAATTGTAGAGTTCTACCCCATCAATATCAATATCAGATTTTATATTTATCAAATTAGTTGCAGGATTTGGATAGACACTAAATTTATTTGCAAACACCTCATCTACACTTAATCCTGTATTCTGATAAACACGCACATAGTCAATTACCATATTGCTTTGAGTAAAAGTAGGATCTATAGCACCTGCTATTCCACCCATTGCAATATTTAGCAACAAATATTGATCTTCATCAAATGGCCACGTACTGTCATTTTTTACTGCTGGATTGTATGTATAAAAACCTACATCATCAATTAAAAAAGTAATTTGATTTGGTGACCAATTTACCGAATACACATGAAATTCGTTTGCAACATCATTTAACACATAAGATTGATAATTAATGGTGGCACCATAACTCGAAGGAGTATGCAATGCACTGCTTACGTGATTAGTTGCGCCTAATCCATGTTCCATAATATCAATTTCTCCACAAGCTGGCCAACCTGTATTACCAAAGCCTTGAGTTTGCCAGTATGCACCAGCTTCACTTACATTTTTTCCTAAGGTCCAGATTGCTGGCCAAGTACCATCTCCAAATGGTAATTTAGCCTTTACATCTACTCTTCCGTATGTAAATGCAAATTTAGAATTTAGTCTAGCAGAAGTATACTGTTTTGTTTCTCCTTGGTCTGTAAATGGTTCTTTAATCGCTACGATATTTAAAAATCCATCATATTCGTAAGAATTTTGTACTCGATTTGTATAATGCTGTTGTTCTCCATTGTACCAGCTACCACCACCTGGTAATTGGGTTTGATGAAACCATTTATTAGCGTCAATTGCACCTGTATTATCAAACTCATCCGACCAAACCAAGTCCGTATAAATAACGTCTAATTCGTTAGGGTTCGTTGGTATAGATCCGTCGTGAATATCATCTATTAAAAAAGCTCCAGGTACTGAACTACCATCATCTATTCTTATTGTTAATCTATCATAACTTCCACTTCCATTAACAGTTGAAAAGTCAAAAGTTAATTCAGTCCAAGCATTCTGTGAGGCTACATTTACACCTACTTCTATATTTTCATTTTCACCGTTCTCTAATTTAATTACAACGTCATGCAGATTAGGATCAAAGGCATAAAATTGCAGCGTTATTTCATCGTCATAATCTAAATCAATAGATACATTTACGTCTATGTAATGCCCTTGTTCCGATGAAGAATTTGAACGAGAAAATTCTCCTACTGTATTATTTGAGTCCGTTGGCGAAGGTATAGTTGCAAATGTACTACCACCCCAAACAGAAAAAAAATCTGAATTATCTGAGAAATCGATTGGCATTTGTTGCGAAAATGAAAAAAGACTAAATAGACAAAAAAGGAATTGGAAAGGGTAATTTAATTTCATGTTATTTTTTTTGATAAAATTAAGATGTGAAGCTATGAACTACTAATAATTAACCTATACATGAACTGTACAATTGACAATTAGTAACATACTTTTTTTATACAGTCAACCATTTTCTCTGCACGACTCCTAACCTCATCATCAGACCAAGACAGTTTAATTAAACAAGAGATATTACGAGCAATATAAGCATCAGATTGCTCAAAGGTTTTAGTTGTTAGATATGTTAAACCTTCTTTTACTTCTTTTGAAATTGGAAATAAAGATTTTAAATCTTTTAAATGATCCCATTTTCTAATATAATGCCAGTTATTATCATAGTAATTCCAACATGCATCAATACCATTTTTACTAAATTCCGTTATTACTTTACGAGCAGTATCTAAATCTGGCAAAAAGAAGTTTAAAAAGGCATAGCTTTCTTCACCTCCTTCTGGAACGGTTCTAAAGGTTACTTCAGGAATTTGAGATAACACCTCTCTAATTATTGTGTAGTTCTTTTTTTGAATGGAGATAAACTCTGGTAAACGCTTTACCTGAGCTAAGCCAACAGCAGCATGTAATTCTGAAATCCTGAAATTATATCCTAAAAATGGATGTGATTCTGCTCCTCTGTCGTTACCAACATGATCGTGACCATGATCGCTATAATGATCTGCATTTATGTAATAGTCTTTAGTATTAGTCACTACTGCTCCACCTTCACCACAAGTTATGGTTTTTACAAAATCGAATGAAAAACAACCAATATCTGCTATACTTCCTAATGGTTTTCCTTTATATGTTCCACCAATGGCTTGGCACGCATCTTCTACAAAGATTAAACTATGATTATCGCAAATCTGTCTCATTGCATCCATATTAGCCATACTTCCACACATCTGCACTACCATTACTGCTTTTGTTTTTGACGTTATAGCTGCTTCAACTGCTTTTGGATCTAGCGTAAGTGTGTCGTCTATATCTACTAAAATAGGAATAGCTCCTAACATCATTATAGCCTCAAAACTAGCTACAAATGTAAATGTTGGCATTATTACTTCATCACCAGCTCCAACACCAGCAGAAGCCAATGCCACTGAAACTGCAGCTGTTCCACTTGACACTAATTGTACATGCTGAGATTGAAATGTTTTGCATAGTTCATTTTCTAATTCTTTTGCCTTCCAATGACCTTTTCGCATACCATCGAAACCATAGCGCATTAAAACACCATTATCTAATACGTCATTGACTTCTTTTCGCTCTAAATCGCTAAATAATTCGAATCCTGGCATACCTAATTTTAAAACATTAAACGTTGAAATTGACTAACAAAGATAGTATTTTGGACTTCTTTATATTAAGAAAATACTTATAAATCTATTATAGTTTTAGATAACTGCTTTCTTACTTTTTTAAAGCTCGCAAACATGTCGTCATTGGCTCTGTAACCTACTGGCAACATTAATACCGATTTTAAACCATGTTTATCTAATTCTAATACTTTATCTAACTCATGCGGCAAAAAACCTTCCATTGGGCAACTGTCTATTTCTTCTACTGCACAAACGGTCATTAAATTGCCCAATGCAATATATGCTTGTTTTGTTGCCCAATCTATTTTCTTATCAATAGGCATCTCTTTTATTTTTGATGTTAATTGATTTTTAAAGGGATTTAAAATAGCGTCTGGGGTATTTCTTATGGATTTAATGGTATCAAAATGTTCATTTACATCTTGTTCATTAATTTCTGTTTGAATGCAAAGCACCAATAAATGGGAGGAGTCTGCAACTTGGCGTTGACCATAAGATAAATCGACTAAAGATTCTCTTATTACTTTATCCTCTACAACAACTAATTTTAAGGTTTGTAAACCATAAGACAAAGCCGTTAAATTAAACGCTTCTTTTAAAATGGTAAGTTTTTCTTCTGAAAGTAATTTGGTAGCATCAAACTTTTTTGTTGCGTACCGCCATTGCAATTTTTCAATAATAGACATTTTCTCTTTTTTTTTCAAAAATAAGGAATAATCACCTTTAATAATTAAAACTCTGATTGTCTATTTTGAGAATCTTCTTCGTCAGTACAGTTAGATTTAAAATCTATTTTTGGTGTGCTCCTTCCTATACCTTCTGCATGTAAGCTTTCTTTTATTAATTCCCTTCGAAATTAAATACTGAACTTTTGTTTGGGCGTATTTTTCTGATAATTTCAAATTAAAAGAAGGACTTCCTTTAGAATTAGCATGAGATCTAACTAATATCTTCATCTCTTTATAATCTTTTAGAATTGAGACCAATTTATCGAATTCTAAAGCTCCTTGTTGTGTCATAGTGCTTTTATCAAACTCAAAATAGCTATTGTTTAGCTTTACTAAAGTATCGGTAATCGATTAAGAGGTACGTCAATCTTTCAATACTTAGATATATGAACATATATATACTGTACATGAAGCCAAAAGTTAAAGTTATTCAACGTCGAAAAAATATGCTAAAACCTATTATTTAATAGCTATATCAACTAAAACCTTATGAATTGTATAAATGTTAATATGACTATTATCATAGTTAATTTTGATCACAACCATTAACTTTAAAGAGTTAATTCTATTAAAATGAAGAACATACTTCTACTCACAGACTTTTCAGATAATTCTATTAATGCTATACATTATGCGCTAAAATTATTTAAAAACAACATATATAATTTTTATGTGTTACACGCTCAAAGTCCTGCTACATATATGAGTGATGATTTAATGTTATCTGGTAACCAAAGTATATATAAATCTATTGTAGAAAAATCTAAGCATAAATTAGCAAAACTTGTCACTGAACTAGAAAGTGAATTTAAAAACGACAATTTTAGTTATGAAATATTAGTAGATTATGATGAATTGCCAGATGCTATAAATCAAATTAAAGGGTCTATTAAATTTGATCTAATTGTTATGGGAACCAATGGTATTACCGGAGCCAAAGAAGTTGTTTTTGGCAGCAATACGATTAATGTTATCCGTAAAGTAGATTGCCCAACATTAGTTGTACCTGAGGACTTTAAATATAGAGCACCAAAGGATATTTTATTGCCTTTAGATTTAAAGGATTCTCTTAGTGATACTGCATTTAAGAACGTAATTAAATTCACTAAGGATTTTGGAGAAAAATTGCATTTGTTAAGAATAACACCAAACAACAAAGGCTTAAAAGAAATAGAACAGGATACAGAAAATATCGATTCTTTTTTAGGTGACACATTATACGAATATCACATAATGAACAAAGTACCTATGACATATGCCGTGGATGCTTACATTCAATCAAATTCTATAGATTTAACAACATTACTTGTTCAGAAAGAAAGTCTATTTGAGCGCTTTTTTATTGGATCGCCAACTACTAAAATTAGTAATAATATCAGAGTACCTCTATTAATATTTCATGCATAAGAAATCAATAAATTAACTCTTCATCTGTCACTTCTTCGATATCTATATTTGAATTAATCAATTGTTCATCTTCCAAAATAAGAACTACTAAGTTTACATAATTATTTATGGTTCTTTCCATTGAATCGGGTTCTACAATATCAATATAACCTTTCCAAATAAGTTCTCTCTCTTTAGTAGGGCAAATACAATACATTGCTGTTTCAGCATGATATACAGTGTACTCATCATAATAATCTGGATTATAGTACACATCTTGATATTTTAAATATTCTTCTCTAAACTTTTTATAAGTCTCATCATAGCCATCGTAGTTCTTTCGGTAAACGATTTTATCTTCTACACCTATTATTTTAGAAAACAAAACCGTATCAAATCCATCACTAATTAAATTGTATTCTAACGCTTTAAGCTCGCTTTCGGTCATCTTTTCTGTTTGAAATATATCTAAACTGCTTATCGCTTCGATTCCTCTCAATTCTAATTCTTCTATTAGCTTATTCTCAAAATTCTGTCTCGCTTCTAAATGAGAAGTTAAGCCTACAACTAAAACTTTAGATGGTTCGTAGGTCGTTATTTCTGGATTCTTCCAACTATCTATTAATTCTGTTGAATTACAACTTGCAAGTAGTATGACTAAGATTATTAATACCGAACATTTCATTTTTATTGCAATATTTATTTTCTATCGATTAAGAGTTTTTGTTTCTCTTCTTTTTTAATTTTTTTTACAGCATCAAATAACTGCATTTTTAAAGTTCTGTAATGCTTAAGAAACTCACTAATTTTAATTATTAACCCTCTGTGTTCTTTTTTATAAGCCTCTTCTTCATTTAGCTGGTCTATGCCATCAACCATTATATGAAGTGCACTTTCATGAAGCTTTATAGCTTCAATTAATAGATTATTACGTTTTTTAGATTTATTTAAAGCATCAATAATTTCTTTATTGTTTGCAAATTTTGCAGGTTGAATTAGTTGCAATATGAAAGTTTTAACAAGGTCTTCAAAAAATAAATGTTCATCTTTTACAAATTCTAATTCAGATAACCATTCTTTAGACCCTTTATGCATTTCTTCTGCACTTAACCATTCTACATATCGAGCGTGTGTTTGTATAGTTTTCATGATAATACGATTTAAAAAAAGAGAAAGCAATTAAAGTAATTGCTCTCCCTTTCCCGAGATTTTTATAAAACTTCGATTACTTTTTTAGGTGGCTCCTTAGCTTCTTCTTTTTTTAGAAGATTTAACTTTAGAATTCCATTTTTGTAAGTAGCCTTAATATCTTGATCTGCATTTACAGATTTAGGTAAGCTTAAAGATCTTTTAAAAGAATTGTAACTAAACTCCTTACGCGTATAATCTTCTTCTTTTTCTTCTACTTCTTCTTTTTTCTCACCACAAACATTTAATATGCTATCTGTAATAGTTACTTCAAAGTCTTTTTTTGAGAAACCTGGAGCTGCAAACTCAATTTCGAAATCATCTTCATGTTCCTTAACATTCATTGCAGGCATTAAACTGTCTTCTTCAAAAAAATCATTGTTAAAAAAATCGTCGCTGCTTAAAAAATTTTTTAAGCTTTCATTATTCCAAGATGGGAATAATCTGTTTCGGTTGTTAAATTTAATAAGTGACATAATTCATAGGTTTAAGAGTTAAACTATATTTTATGTCACCAATCTACTTCTAATCTGAGTTTTACAAAATGATTTTCATCAGTTCGACTGTTAAATAAAACATATTAAATAATTACCTTTTCCACATCTGTCAATTTTGGAATTATCACATTCCAATTATATGTATCTTCTATTTTAACTCTAAAAGCATCTAGTGCAGGAGATTCTCCATGCACTAAATACACTTTTTCTGGAATATTTTTAATAGTGCTTAACCAGTTTAATAAATCATCTTGATCTGCGTGAGCTGATAAACTTTCTATACTTTTTATGGTTGCTTTAACAGGATAGTATTTTCCAAAAAAACGAATTTCATGCACACCATCTAACAACTGTCTTCCACGAGTACCTTCGGCTTGATATCCTACTAATAACACTGTGGTAGAAGATTCATCTATTAATTGTTGTAAATATGTAAGTACGCGTCCTCCGGTAACCATTCCGCTTCCTGCAATTACAATTTTAGATCGTTTATCATCAATAGTTTCCCATGTTTCTCTATACGATTGTATAATATTAATATGATTGCACATTGCTTTGTAGTCCTCAATAGATAATTTGTGCCATTTCGGAAAACGCTTAAATACATCTAAAACGTTGTTTCCCATTGGACTGTCAATAAAAACAGGAATGTTAGGAATTTTGTTTTTTTTGTAGAGTTAAATGTACCTAA